>Ga0307373_10000318_pt1 | contig 91485 bp, 85 predicted proteins | sample OX2MG_FD_202534 | JGI IMG/M metagenome (GOLD analysis project Ga0307373, IMG submission 202534) | Soil microbial communities from Risofladan, Vaasa, Finland - OX-2 | ecosystem: Environmental > Terrestrial > Soil > Coastal area > Acid sulfate soil | place: Finland: Risofladan, Vaasa | collected...
TCGGGTGAGCTGCGTGTAGCCATTCATCTGTGCTCCTTCGACTTGCCGGTCGGAAAAGCAGCGATACTACCGCAGCTTGCCCACTCAGCTCGTCAGTTGAAGTTGCACTTCAGACTTGAATCCGCCATCTGAATAATCGATTGCGAAAACGAAATAGCCGGCAACCACGATTTTATGAGGCGCAAGCGTGAAGAAGGGCTTGCCGCAATACACGAGCGGCGAGCTGTTTTCCGGGCGCAGGCTATTGAGACAATAGGTTCCCGCCGGGAGTTGGGCAATCGCATGGTTGTCATCCAGAGCCATGCCGTAAACCCGGCCGGTGTCCAGGTTCTTCACTGATATTGCGCTGACCAGGTAAGGATTGCCGTAAACATCGCCGTTGGGGTTCATCGGATCGAGTTGTGCCCCGATCACCAGCATGCTGTTGCCGGAATCGCCGTTGTCCATGGCGTTATCAGCAGCACAACCGAGCAACAGGGGCAAGAAGCAGCAGCAACTGATGAAAATCGGCTTAAGGGACATGCTCAAATCCTTCTTGCTGACATCAGTATCAAGGTGACAACCGCAGGAATACCGCGGATGGGCCCTGAATCACGCCAACGGGCGTACCCGAACCTGCGACACCCGGCTTTCCCCCCGGTACGCCTTCAGAATGAACTCATGGTAATTCCACCGCAATAGCCGACGGCGATGACCTGGTCATACCAGCTCAACGGCAATCGCCGTCGCTTCGCCGCCGCCGATGCACAGGGAGGCGATGCCGCGCTTCAGACGGCGGGCCTGGAGCGCATGCAGCAGCGTCACCAGGAGGCGCGCGCCGCTGGCCCCGATGGGATGGCCGAGCGCACAGGCGCCGCCGTTCACGTTCACCTTCTCGTGGGGCAGTTTGAGTTCGTGCATTGCGGCCATGGCCACCACCGCGAAGGCTTCGTTGATCTCGTAGAGGTCCACGTCTTTTTCGGACCAGCCGAGCTTCTTCTGCAATTTATCGATGGCGCCCACCGGCGCGGTGGTGAACCAGGCGGGTTCCTGGGCGAAACCGGCGTGGCCCAGGATGCGCGCCAGCGGTTGCAGTCCGCGTCTCTTGGCTTCGCTCGCGCGCATCAGCACCAGCGCCGCGGCGCCGTCGGAGATGGAGGAGGAACTGGCGGCGGTCACGGTGCCGCCGTCCTTCTTGAACGCGGGTTTCAGCGTCGGGATCTTGCCGATGTCGCAGCGCCCCGGTTCCTCGTCGGTGTCCGCCACGCGTTCGCCTTTGCGGTCCTTGACCATCAGCGGCGCGATCTCGGCCTTGAAGATGCCGTCCCTGACTGCGTGCTGGGCGCGCTTCACCGATTCGATGGCGAAGGCGTCCTGCTGTTCGCGGCTGAAATGGAATTTCTCGGCGCACAGCTCCCCGAAGGCGCCCATCATCTGGCCGTCGTAGGGATTCTGCAGGCCGTCGAAGAACATGTGATCGAGAATCTGCTGGTGGCCCATGCGCAGGCCGGCGCGCGCGCCGGGAATCAGGTAGGGCGCATTGCTCATGGATTCCATGCCGCCGGCGACGACAATGTCGGCGGAACCGGCGGCGATGAGATCGTGGGCCATCATCACCGCCTTCATGCCGGAACCGCAGACCTTATTGATAGTGGTGCAGCCCACGGACTTCGGAACACCGGCGGCGATGGACGCCTGCCGCGCCGGCGCCTGGCCGAGACCGGCCGGCAGCACGCAGCCCATGATGACTTCACTGATGTCTTCGGGTTTGATCCCGGCGTCGGCGACTGCGGCCTTGATGGCGGCGGCGCCCAGTTGCGGTGCGCTTACCGGCGCAAACTGTCCCTGGAAGGAACCGATGGCGGTGCGGCGTGCGGCCACAATGACTATGGGATCAGACATGGGATGACTCCGGCAAATGGTGTCGTGGCTAAAAACCGCTCCGACAAAATATTGATTAGCATTGCGTGTGGAATCGCGTCGGGGACCGGCGCTCCTACCGGTAGGAGCGGCCGTCCCGGCCGCGATTCTCATTAAACAACTGCCGTCCGATCAGCATGCGGCGTATCTCGTTGGTGCCGGCGCCGATGTCATAGAGTTTGGCGTCCCGCAGCAGGCGGCCGGTGGGGTATTCATTGATATAGCCGTTGCCGCCCAGGCTCTGGATGGCTTCGAGCGCAACTTTCACGGCGTTTTCCGAAGCGAACAGCAGGCAGGCGGCCGCGTCCTCGCGCGGATCCTCGCCGCGGTCGAAGCGCTCGCAGGTGCGGTAGGTGAAGGCACGTGAAGTCTGCAGCGCCACAAACATGTCCGCGAGCTTGGCCTGCATCATCTCGAATTCGCCGATGGGCTTGCCGAACTGCCGGCGTTCGCGTACGTAGGGCAGTACCACGTCCAGCGCCGCTTGCATGATGCCGATGGGGCCGGCGGACAGCACCAGGCGTTCGGAATCCAGGCCGCGCATCAATATATAAACGCCCTCATTCACCTTGCCGAGCACGTTCTCCTCAGGGATCTCGCAATCCTCGAACACCAGCTCGCAGGTGTGGGAGCCGCGCATGCCGAGCTTATCGAGCTTCTGCGCGGTCTTGAAGCCGCGCATGCCCTTCTCGACGATGAAGGCGGTGATGGATTTGGAATTGGCTTCTCTGCCGGCGGTGCGCATGTAAACCACCAGCACCTGTGCTTCCGGGCCGTTGGTGATCCACATCTTGGAACCATTGGCGATCCATTGATTGCCGTGTTTCTTTGCATGACAGCTCATGGAACCCACCACATCGGAGCCGGCCCCCGGTTCGGACATGGCCAGCGCCCCGATCCATTCGCCGCTGCAAAGCTTGGGCAGGTATTGGCGGCGCTGCGCTTCGCTGCCGTTGAGAAACAGATTGTTGACGCACAGATTGGAATGCGCCGCATAGGACAAGCCCACCGATGCGGAAGCCCGGGAGATTTCCTCCATGGCCACCACGTGGGCCAGATAGGAAAGTCCGGCGCCGCCGTAAGTGGTGGGAACGGTGATGCCCAGCAGCCCCAGTTCGCCGAACTTTGCCCACAGGTCCGCGGGGAACTCGGCGCGCTCGTCAATATCTGCGGCGCGCGGCGCGATCTCGGCTTCGGCGAAACGCCGCAGCGTCTCGCGCAGCAGATCCAGTTCCTCGCTGAGGTGTGTATTGATGTTGCTCAAGCAAGCTCCTCTCTGCTGTGGGAGCGGCGATATTCGCCGCGATTCCGTTGGCGCATCGCGGCCGTGCCGACCGCTCCCACAAAAGATTCAGTGTCCGTTCTTGCGCCCGACGAAAAAGCGCTCATACGACTGATTCACCGTCGGCAGTTTAACCCGGCCGATGGCGGCGATGCGCTGCTCGGCCATGCGGTCCGCGGCGCGGTAGTTGGGGATCTTTTCCCGTTCCGCCAGCGCGAAGATGTTACCGATAATGTCATAGATGCCCGTGACCATGCGGTTGGCGCGCTCCCGGTCATAGCCCTGCAGCTCGATGGACACATTCATGAGGCCGCCGGCGTTGATGGCGTAATCCGGTGCGTACAGGATGCCGCGCTGGTGCAATTCGTCGCCGCAGGCGTCGGTGGCCAGCTGGTTGTTGGCAGCGCCCGCCACGATCTCGAACTTGAACCTTGGAATGGTTTTCTCGTTGACGCTGGCACCCAGCGCGCACGGCACATACACCTTGGCGTTGACGCCGTAGATATCGTCCATCTTCACGGCTTCCGCCCCCAGCTCCACGCACTGGTCGATGCGCTGCTGCTGCATGTCGGTGACGAATACCTTGGCGTCCGCGTCGCGCAGGTGCTTGACCACGTGATAGCCCACATGCCCCAGACCTTGTACCGCATAACTGCATTTGCCGATATCCGTGTGGCCGTATTTCTTGTTCAGGCAGGCCTTGATGCCCTGGATCACGCCCATGGCGGTGTACGGCGAGGGATCGCCGCTGCCGCCGTGCACCGGGTGCACGCCGGTCACGTAGCCGGTCTCCTGGAAAATATACTCCATGTCCTGGACGTTGGTGTTCACGTCCTCGGCGGTGATGTAACGGCCGCCGAGGGATTGCACGAAACGCCCCAGGGCGCGGAACATCGCCTCGGATTTCTGCGAGGGATCGGCGATGATCACCGACTTGCCGCCGCCGAGGTTCAAACCCGAGACCGAGGCCTTGTAAGTCATGCCCCGGGACAGGCGCAGCACGTCGGTGAGGGCTTCCTGTTCGCTCTTGTAAGGCCACATGCGCAGGCCGCCGAGGGCCGGACCCAACACGGTGTTATGGATGGCCACGATGGCCTTGAGGCCAGACTCCCGGTGATGGAAAAAAACAACTTCTTCGTGCCCCATCGTGTCGAGGGTGGCGAACAGGTCCATAAATCCTCCTGAAAAGGGAATATTGATTGTGGAAATCGGGCGCTGGGGAAGTGCCGCACGCAGGCTCCGGCCCCGCAGGTGCCTGGCATTTTGCGGCCGGCATTACGTCATAGGCCCCGAAGGGCCGGTGTAACACGCTATTATAACCGTTCGGCCGTGTCCGCCGAACATCCCGACACACCCGTCATCCAATGGCGGCGGCGTACGGATTGTGCAGTCCGCGATGCCACTCACCGATGCACTTCATTACGGCGACCATGGACCTGACCAGCCTCAATCTCTGGAACCCCGCCATCGGCCTTGGGCCGGTGCTGGCGCTGGTCACCGCATTCTTTCTCGGCGTGATCCACGGCATCACGCCGGATGAGCATACCTGGCCCATTACTTTCAGCTATTCGATCGGCAGCTACAGCACGCGGGGCGGCATGCGCACCGGGCTGCTATTTTCACTGGCCTTCACCGTGCAGCGCGCCATCGCCAGCGAACTCGCGTACTTCACATTTACCTGGCTGATCCCCGGAGCGCGCTGGAATTTCTACATCTATATGGTGGTGGGCGCGGTGATGCTGGTGTCGGGACATTACGCCACACACCGGCACCGGCTGCTGCATCTGTTCCACAGCCACAACCTCGACCATTCCCAGGAGCCGCGGGCCCTGCCGAATTACATGCCGCTGGTGCACGGTTTCATCGCCGGCTGGGGCACCGGCGCCTTTGCGCTCATCACCTACACGGTGCTGTCGCCCGCCATGCCGACTGCGTATCTGGGATTCATGCCGGGCCTGTTGTTCGGCCTCGGCACCATGTGCATGCAGATAGTCTTCGGGGCGCTGGTGGGGGCCTGGATGGCCCGCCGGCGCATGGCGGATGCGGCCCGCGTGTGGGTGGCGCGCATGGTAGCGGGGCGCACCCTGTTCTGGGGTGGCATCGGATTCGTGCTGGTGGGCGTCGCCGGCATCCTGTTCCCAAAGCTCGGCGATCTGGGGATCAGTACCGGCCTGCGCGTGCACAACCTTTCCCATCTGGATATCGGGTTCCTGCTGGCGGTGCTGGTGCCCTTGGGGGCCGGGGGCTACGCCATGATCCGTTCCCTGCGCGAGGTACGCACGCGCTTCGATTGAGCCCGTGGTCCGCAGGCGGCTGTCCGGCGGGGCGCCCGCGGCGCCGGGGGCCGCCGGTATAATGCCGGGGTATTCAGTTTCCGAGACGCCCATGAGCACCGTCGTTCCCAAGCCCCGCGAGGCCAAGCTGACGCAGACCAACCGTCCGCCGCTGCGTTTCGTCACGGCCGCTTCGCTGTTCGATGGCCACGACGCGGCCATCAACATCATGCGCCGCATCATCCAGAGCCAGGGCGCGGAAGTGGTGCACCTGGGCCACAACCGCTCGGTGGAGGACGTGGTGCGCGCGGCCCTGCAGGAAGACGCGGACGCCATCGCCATCAGCTCCTACCAGGGCGGGCATCTCGAATATTTCAAATACATGGTGGACATGCTCAAGGAGCGCGGCGCGCCCCATATCCGCGTGTTCGGCGGCGGCGGCGGCACCATCACCCCGGAAGAAATCGCGGAACTGCAGGCCTACGGCGTGGAGCGCATCTACCATCCCAACGACGGCATGCACATGGGCCTGGCCCACATGATCGAGGACGTGGTCACGCGGGTGCAGAAGCACCGCCTGGCGCCGGAGAAGCCGGCCAAGGTTTCCCCCGACGACGAGATTTCCGTGGGCCGCATGCTCACCGCCATCGAGGCGGGGGTGCTGTCTGAAACCGAACTCGCGCGGCTGCGCAAGCAGTGGGAACTGGCCGGCAGGAAAACCCCGGTGGTGGGGGTCACCGGCACCGGCGGCGCCGGCAAGTCCTCGGTGGTGGACGAACTGCTGCTGCGCTTCCTGCAGGCGTTTCCGCAGATGCGCATCGCGGTGCTGGCGGTGGACCCCACGCGCCGGCGCACCGGCGGTGCGCTGCTGGGCGACCGCATCCGCATGAATTCGCTGCGTTCCAAGCGCGTGTTCATGCGTTCCATGGCCACGCGCCGCGCGCACGCCGCCACCAATGAGATGCTGCACGACTGCATCGCTTGCCTGCGCGGCCAGGGCTACGACCTGATCCTGGTGGAAACCGCCGGCATCGGCCAGTCGGATTCCGCGGTGGTGGATCTGGTGGATTTCCCGGTGTACGTCATGACCAGTGACTACGGTGCCGCCAGCCAGCTGGAAAAAATCGACATGCTGGATTACGCGGAGCTGGTGGTGCTCAACAAATTCGACCGGCGCGGCGCCGACGATGCGCTGCGGGACGTCAAGAAGCAGTGGAAGCGCAACCGCACCGCCTTCAAGCTAACCGACGAACAGGTGCCGGTGTATCCCACCATCGCCAGCCAGTTCAACGATCCGGGCATCACCTGGATGTTCGTGAACCTGTGCCGCCTGCTGCGGGACAAAAAATGGGGTCAGAGTCATTTTTCCGATAAAGCGGGCGCAGCGACGGGCGCGAAAAATGACTCTGACCCCATTTTTCGTTGCGACTTCAACCCGCAGCTGGACACCACGCTCAAGGAACCGCGCGCCACGGTGCTGATTCCCGGCGCGCGGGTGCGCTATCTCGCGGAGATCGCCGAACAGGGCCGCGGCCTCAATTCCAGCATCGAGCAGCAGGCGCAAGCCGCCGGCCGCGCCCAGCATTACTACGAAGTGCTGCGCGACCTGCAGGATCCGAAGCAGCCACGACCGCTGGCGCTTTATGCAGCTGACGATTTGCAGGTGTCTGCCGACGCCTCGCGCCTCACATCCCACTCTCCAGGGACCCCTCACGCCTCACTCCTCACTCCTCACTCTTTCCTGATACTTCGCCAGCGCTACCAGGACGCGGTCAAGTCGCTGTCCTCCGAAGCCCTGCACCTGCTGCGCGAATGGCCGGCGCGCCTCAAGGCCATCACCGACGCGCATTACACCTACGACGTGCGCGGCAAGCCGGTCACCGGCAGCAATTACACCGAATCCCTGTCGCACCAGAAAATCCCCAAGGTCGCGCCGCCCGCCTACCGGAGCTGGGCGGACCTGCTGCGCTTTTTGATGCGCGAGAACCTGCCGGGCGCCTATCCTTACACCGCCGGCGTCTATCCCTACCGCCGCAGCGGCGAGGATCCCACGCGCATGTTCGCCGGCGAAGGCACCCCCGAGCGCACCAACCGCCGTTTCCATTACCTCTCCCACGGCCAGGATTCGGCGCGGCTGTCCACGGCGTTTGACTCGGTCACGCTCTACGGCGAAGACCCGGCCACGCGTCCGGACATCTACGGCAAGGTGGGCAACTCCGGCGTGTCCATCGCCACCCTGGACGACATGAAGAAGCTGTACTCGGGTTTCGACCTGTGCGATCCCAAGACCTCGGTGTCCATGACCATCAACGGCCCGGCGCCCATGATCCTGGCCATGTTCATGAACACCGCCATCGACCAGCAGGTGGAGAAATACCTGAAGGAAGACCCCAAGCGCTGGGCGGCGGCCGAGAAGCAGATCGCCTCTATATATAAGGACAAGCCGCGCCCGCACTACGCGGGTGAACTGCCGGACGGCAACAACGGCCTGGGCCTGGGCCTCCTGGGCGTCAGCGGCCAGGAAGTGCTGGAGCCGGAGACCTACGCGCAGATCAAGGCCGAAACCCTGCACACGGTGCGCGGCACCGTGCAGGCGGACATCCTCAAGGAGGACCAGGCCCAGAACACCTGCATCTTCTCCACCGAGTTCGCGCTGCGCATGATGGGCGACATCCAGCAGTATTTCGTGGAGCACAAGGTCCGCAATTTCTATTCGGTGTCCATCTCCGGCTATCACATCGCCGAAGCCGGCGCCAATCCCATCTCGCAGCTGGCCTTCACGCTCTCCAACGGCTTCACCCTGGTGGAGTATTACCTGGCGCGCGGCATGCGGGTGGACGAGTTCGCGCCCAATCTGTCCTTCTTCTTCAGCAACGGCATGGACCCGGAGTACACCGTCATCGGGCGGGTGGCGCGGCGCATCTGGGCGCGCGCCATGCGCGAGCGCTACGGCGCCTCCGCCCGCAGCCAGATGCTCAAGTACCACATCCAGACCTCGGGGCGTTCGCTGCACGCCCAGGAAATCCAGTTCAACGACATCCGCACCACGCTGCAGGCGCTGTATGCGTTGTTCGACAACTGCAATTCACTGCACACCAATGCCTACGACGAAGCCATCACCACGCCCACGGAAGAGAGCGTGCGCCGCGCCGTGGCTATCCAGCTCATCATCAACCGCGAGCTGGGGCTGAACTTCAACGAGAATCCCTGGCAGGGCAGCTTCATCGTCGAGCAGCTCACCGACCTGGTGGAAGAAGCGGTCTATAAGGAATTCGAGGCGATCTCCGAACGCGGCGGCGTGCTGGGCGCCATGGACACCATGTACCAGCGCGGCAAGATCCAGGAAGAAAGTCTCTACTACGAACAGAAGAAGCACGACGGCTCCCTGCCGCTGGTGGGCGTGAACACCTTCCTGCCGCGGGAACACGCCGGCGACATCGTCACCAAGATCGAATTGATCCGCTCCACCGAAGCCGAGAAACGCCAGCAGATCGACAACGTGCAGCGCTACCGCGCCGCCCGCAATCTTGTGGGAGCGGCCGTCCCGGCCGCGATCCCTCCCGCGGATTCCCCCGTAGGAGCGGTCGTCCCGGCCGCGATTCTTCCGCCCGGCTCCCTCACCCAACTCCAACAGATCGCCCGCGACCGCAAGAACATCTTCACCTCGCTCATGGAAGCGGTGAAGTTCAATTCACTGGGGCAGATTTCACACGCCCTGTATGAGGTGGGTGGAGAATACAGAAGGAACATGTGAACCCTTGCCAGGCGGCCAGAGGCGGTATAGTCTTACCCTGTCTTACTTGAGGGAACGGGCATGGAAACCACCCGGCTTACCAGCAAAGGCCAGCTTGTCATTCCCAAGACAATCCGGGACCGTCTGCGCGTGGCGGCAGGCACGGAATTCACCGTTACTGCCTCCGGTCAGCGGATCGTGCTCGAAGCGGTGCGTCGCAAAGGCCATCGGCTGAACGACTGGGCTGGCTTCAAGCATACCGTCAAAAAACTCAGCGATAAGGAAGCCTTTGCGCCGGTCGAATGGGATCGCAACACATGATTGCGTTCGATACCAGCCTGGTGGTGCGCATCGCCGTTGGCGATCATCCGAAGCAGAAAGCCGCGGCGCTCAAGCTGCTGGAAACTAACATCGTTCTGATCCCGAAAACCGTCATGCTGGAGACGGAATGGGTGCTGCGTTCCCGTTACGAACTTGCACCACAGGATATTCTCGCGTTTCTGACCTATCTGGCGGAGTCGGAAGGTGTGGTGCTGGAAGATGAAAGCAGTGTCCGGAAAGCATTGGACTACTACAGTCATGGTGCAGACTTCGCGGATGCCATGCACCTCGCCAGCGCCGGTGACGCGCCCCTGTATACCCTGGATCGAACCTTTTGCCGCAAGCCAATCCGGGCGGGAGCGGCCCCGACAGTGCATGTAGTGGGCTGACCACGCGGGAGCGGTGAATACCCATGGCGTTTAAGGTTCGCGAGATATTCACCGCCCTGGACAAAGCCCGGGCGCGTTACGTGGTGGTGGGCGGTCTCGCGGTAATTCTGCACGGCTATGTCCGCGGTACGCATGACCTCGATCTGGTGATTGATCTGGAACCGGTCAATTGCGCACAGGCCCTGAAAGCGCTTGAAACCATCGGTTTGCGTCCGCGCTTGCCGGTCTCCATGCAGGACTTCGCCGATCCGGAGAAGCGCCGGGACTGGCACGACAATCGCCACATGCAAGTCTTCCAGCTCTGGGACCCCAGGAACGAGCAGCGTTCCATAGACATTTTCGTCCATGAGCCGGTCAAGTTTGACGATCTCTGGCGGGATTCGATTATCAAGGACTATGATGGTGTGCCGATCAGGATCGCAGGCATTCCGCATTTGATTACGATGAAGAAGCAAGCAAACCGTCCCAGAGATCATGAAGACATCGCTAAATTGCAGGAAATCCACAAGGCAGACACGAGTTCAGGTGCAAAATCAGAATGACCAAGAAACATCAAGATGCATTGCGCTGCACGTTCGAGGACGCCGAACACAATAACTTATTGGCTGGCATGCGCATGAGTACGCGCGCCAAAATCGAGTTCTTCGAGGAGATGATTGATTTAGCCTGGCGTACCGGAGCCATCAAGCCGATGCAGCAAGCAGGCAAACCGCCCGCGACCGCAACAACATCTTCGTCTCGTTCATGGAAGCGGTGAAGTTCAATTCACTGGGGTAGATCAGTCATGCCCCATACGATTCCGGCGGAGAATACAGAAGGAACATGTGAACGCATGTCCAAACTGGCCGAACAGATCAAACAGGCGCGTGCCGCTTTTAGCGGATGCAAAACACCGCCGGTGCTGATCGGCGGGGTGGCGCTGGCGGCACATGAAGTCGTGCGTGCCACCCGCGACGTTGATTTCCTGGTGGATGCCGCGGATGCGGATCATGTCCACGAGGTGCTGATCAGACTCGGATACCGTTGCGCGTATCGCAGTGAGGATGCCGCCAACTACGTGCGGGAAGATGAGGGCCTGGACCTGCTGTATGCGCATCGTCCCATGGCGCAACGTCTGTTGACCGAGGCCAAAGACCGGGATACGGCACTCGGCCGGGTTCGTGTCATCAGCGTCGAAGGTCTCATCGGCTTCAAGCTGCAAGCGCTGGCCAATAACCCGTCGCGCCTGCGGGACCGGGACGATATCCTTGCCCTGTTGCGCACGCACCGGGGTCGGCTCAATATGCAGGAAGTCCGCGGCTACTTCGCCCTGTTCGACCGCACCGAGATGCTGGATGAATACCTCGCCGAAATCACCGCTGCACAAAACTGAGCGCTCTCTTCAGCCGCTGGCCGGTGGCGATGTGATGGAAACATCATTGCCAGCCAGATCGGACCTCGCCGATTGGGTTGACCTGATGGAAGTTGTCGAAGCGCTGTGTCCGAAATGGCCGGCGCGCACGCCCGAGAAATACACCGTTTTCAAACTCTAACTGTCTGATTGATTTGTGGGGTTCTCGTCATTCCGATATAAGCCGGAATCCGGCCTGAGAAGGATTTCAAGAAAATCTAACCGGGGAGATTCAAATGGCACAACAGATCGTGGTTTCAGATGGCATGCTGGACGCCTTGAATGCCACACGTCCCTGGGTGAAGTTTCTCGCGATCCTGGGATTCGTGGTGATGGCGTTCATGGTCCTGGCGGGACTCATCATGTTCGTGGGGTTCTCGGTGGCGCCCGAAGCCTCCAAGCTGCCGGCGTTTTTCGGCCCCGTCTTCGGGGCCATGTATGTCGTCATGGCGATATTCTTTTATCTGATCCCGTGCCTGTATCTGCTGCGCTACGGCAATGCCATCACACGCATCCCGGCTTCCGGGCAGACGGCGCTGGAAGATGCGCTCAAGCAGCAGAAATCCTTCTGGAAGTATATGGGGATATTCGTCATTATCGTGATTACGGTCTATGTGCTCTGTATCATCGGCGGAATAGCGTTTGCGGTCATATATGGATCAATCCATCATCCCTGATACTGAACGGGTGGCGTATCGGCAGGCCCGCAACTCTCTGATTCCCTCGCCCTCCGGGAGAGGGGTAAGGGTGGAGGGTTCACACGTAGGAGCGGTCGTCCCGGCCGCGATTTCCGCTCCAGGCTCCCTGCCCCAATTCCAGCCGACCGTCCGCGATCGCAAGAATATCTTCGCTTCGCTCATGGAAGCGGTGAAGTTCAATTCACTGGGGCAGATCAGCCATGCGGTGTATGAAGTCGGTGGAGAATATAGAAGGAATATGTAGGGACTCGCGACCATGCCCACTATCAGTACGTTTTATGGCATTATCGTTCGCATGTTCTTTGCTGACCATGCGCCACCGCACTTTCATGCGGAGTATGGAGAATTTAAGGCGGTGGTGGGCATTCGTGAACTCAGGATTATTGAGGGCCGACTGCCACGTCGGGCCGCGCAACTGGTTCTCGATTGGGCGGAATTGCATCAGCAAGAGTTGATGGCGGATTGGGATTTGTGCCGGCAGCAGCAACAACCGAAACCCATTTCGCCACTACAGTGAGGGCGCCATGTATTGGGATGTCGTCGAAGTTAAACCGGTAGCTCATTTGACCTTGCAGGTCCGCTTCGCCGACGGCCTTTGTGGGCGCGTATCGTTCGCGGACAGCGGATTGCGCGGCGTATTTACTGCGCTGAAAGATGCGGATTTTTTCAACCAGGTTCGCCTCGGCGAAAGCTTTGTCACTTGGCCCGGTGAGCTTGACCTTGCGCCTGATGCCATGTACCAAGCTATCAAGGAACATGGCGAGTGGCGGATAACCTGAAGTGTCTACAATAACCGCCCGCGAGCGCAAGAACATCTTCGCCAGCCTTATGGAAGCAGTGAAGTTCAGCTCGCTGTGGCAGATTTCACACGCCCTCTGTGAGGCTGGCGGTTAATACAGAAGGAATATGTGATTGCTTAGCGTAACAAAACTAAAAGCACCATCTCAAAAGCTCGTTGCGTCTTCTGATGCAGCGAAAGTGGATTTGTCGCCTTTCTTGCCGCCAGAGTTGGTTGACCAGGAAGTCACGCAGCAACTCATCCCCGCCGTCGCCAAGGACCTCAAGCTCATACGCCTGATTGAAGAGGCTGTCCGCAGCATTCCGACCCAGCACAGCCTTTATCGTTCCGATGCCAGGTGCATGCCGTTTCTCAAGCCGGAATCCGTGCACCTGGTGGTGACCTCACCTCCGTACTGGACCCTAAAGGAATACGAAGAGGTGGAAGGCCAGCTTGGGTATGTGGCGGATTACGAGGCCTTTCTGACAGAACTGGATAAAGTCTGGCGCGCATGCTACGACGCACTTGTCCCCGGCGGGCGGGCCGTGATCGTGGTGGGTGATGTGTGTCTTTCCCGCCGGAAGAACAGCGGGATTCACACGGTGGTTCCGTTGCACGCTTCCATTCAGGAACATTGCAGGACGATCGGATACACTAATTTATCGCCGATTATCTGGCACAAGATCGCCAACGCCGTATTCGAAGCCAACGGCAACGGCGGCGGCTTTCTGGGCAAGCCCTACGAACCGAATGCGGTCATCAAGAACGATATTGAATTCATCCTGATGGAACGCAAACCGGGCGGCTACCGCACCCCAAGTTCGGCGGAGCGTCTCTTGTCGGTGATTCCAGAGGCTGAGCATAAAATCTGGTTTCAACAAATCTGGACCGGCCTCACCGGTGCTTCCACACGAGACCATCCCGCACCTTACCCCGAAGAGCTTGCTGAGCGCTTGATACGGATGTTCAGTTTTGCCGGGGATACAGTCTTGGACCCCTTTGTGGGTACGGGCACCACAATGGTTGCAGCAGCGAAGTGGGGGCGAAGCAGCATCGGGGTTGAAGTAAGTGCGGAATATGCAAGCATGTCGAGGCGGCGGCTTGAGGCGGCGACGAACGGGTTGTTCCGTACGGCAAGTGTTCGCTACGTGGAAGGCTGAGCATGAGCAAGTTCGAAACGCGGTTGCGGGCCGGAATCGAAAATGCAGTCCGCGTTTACTGGCGCACTCGCTCCAAACAAGATGCCAAACAGGGCAAGGCCACGGGTTCCCGTGACTCAGGCAACCGGGCCGCGGTCACCGCCGGCAAGCAATTGGATGGATTTATTCAGGTGGTGCGTTCACTGGTCGTCGAGTGCGGTGTGCGTGACGCGGACGTGCATACGGTCAATGCCAGGCTTCCCGGCTTTTACCGCCCCGCAAAGGATTGGGACTTGTTGGTTCTTGTGGATAAAACCTTGCTGGCAACCATTGAGGTTAAATCCCAGGCAGGCCCGTCTTTTGGCAACAACTTCAACAACCGCATCGAGGAGGCACTTGGAAATGCGACAGATTTCTGGGCGGCTTACCAGCAAGGTGCGTTCAAGCCATCCGCCCGTCCATTTCTCGGCTATCTGATGCTTTTGGAAGAAGACAGAGGAAGTACTGCTCCCGTCAAGGAACGGAGACAGTCGCAATTCCCGGTTTTTCCCGATTTCGTGAATACATCCTATGCCGATCGTTATCGCTTGTTCTGCCGCAAAGTTTTGCGCGACAGACTATACGACGCCGCATGCCTGCTGCTGTCCAATAAAGCTTCCGGGAAGAAAGGCATTTATAGTGAGCCTGATCCGGAACTTTCTTTTCAAAACTTTGCGTTGGGATTGATGGCGAGAGCCACTGCCTATGTCAAGCAGAGGGATTCTTGAGCGGTGAAGTTCAACTCACTGGGGCAGATATCACATGCGCTGTATGAGGTGGGCGGGGAATATCGAAGAAATATGTAGCTGATTTACACTTCTTATCAGATACCGTAAGTGAATCTTCAAAGGGAAGATAAACAATGCATAAACACACATTCGTTAATTTCGCGCTGGCCTCATTGCTGTTTGTCGGATTTGCAGGATGCAGTACCACAGGTGGTGATATCGGCGGATTGTTCCCCGCGCCGAAATTCCTCAAGGGCAGCATAGACAATAATATCTACACATCTAAGGGCAAGCTATTCACCATCGCGGTGCCGCACGCCCAAGATTCCTACGAATATAAATACATGAAGGTCAAGGAGGAATACACAAAGAATAATGATTACGTAAGCTTCGGAGGCGCGGCTTTCGACCAAAGTATCTATCGAGTGAATGTCACTATGCGTGCAACGCCGGGCAGCATGCAACCGAGTTTCGATACAATTGCACCCGAGCTTTTGTCAAACTCTGAACAGCAGATACAAAAAGCCTATGGCACTGAACCTGTTGTTTTGCAGAGCAGCAAAATACAAATAAATGGTCAGGAAACCTATTACTGGCAGCTGCATCAGGAAGTACCAGCTGGGGTTTTAATAAGCGATCGTGCGGTCACAGTTGATCACGAGATCTACGTGATCGATTTTAAATATGCTGTCGCCCTTATATGGGTTCAGAGTTCAATGGACTCTTCAGCTATCAAAAACGGGCTGATAGCCAAGCAATTTGCTGATTCATTGACTCTTTTACCGCCAATAACGCCTGCCAGCCAAAAGATAACCAGCGATGGAATGTATAGATTCAGTAATCATCCAGTAACTGTTATGTCTCCGGCCGTGTTGTGCGGCATGCAGAACTCAACTGTGTATGACACGAGCACCAGCATAGATTTCGTCGCACCCGATTTTCTGTGGCAAATCGCCGGGGATTACGCGGTGCAGGTGTTTCCGATTCCGGACACTATCAAGGACCAGCCAAGTTTCGTGAGCGAGACCAAGAAACTTTATCCGCCCTACATGCTCAACGATAGAAAGGCCCTAGGCCTGAATTTCAAGCTTACGGACGTGAAGGAAATGCAGGTCGGTGGACTACCAGCACTGCAAGGCATCGGCATGGACGAGGGCAAGGCAATATTCGTAGTGACGGCCGTGCTACAGAAATCCAGCGTGACACTGACTTCTGTGATCTATCCCATATCCGCGGGCGCCAGTCCGGTGGATTCAATCCCATGGGATTGCTATAAGAAGTTTGTTGCGAGTGTGCATGAACTGGACTAGATTCAACCGTTACAACAACATTTAATTGGGATGATTCAAAATGGACAAGCAGATCATGGTTTCGGAAGAGATGCTGGGCTCTCTCAAGTCAACCCGGCCATGGGTGATGTTCCTCGCCATCCTCGGGTTCGTGGGCCTAGCATTTATGGTGTTAGGGTCGCTCATGTTCATCGTAGTCGGCTCTGCGGTGACGCAGCAAGCCAAATTACCGGCATTCTTTGGGCCTGGCTTTGGAATACTTGAGCTATGAGATAATAAGGGACAGACCACGGTTTATCGCACTTCGATCACGAAGTCGTGCCGGACGCCGCTGTATCACAGCCCCAGTATTTTGATTGCGACCGGTTTCCACCAGGGGCTCACGTAGAGCCAGGCAGAGAGGGCTTCGCACCCTAGTCCGAATAACGCGGATCAATGGGGTCAGACTGAACCAACCTCGGTTTCGTGGACACATGGTTAAGAAACAGTAGCACGTAGCATTTCATAGCACACCGGGCTGACGTAGCCCAGAGTCTGATGCAGCCGTTGCCGGTCATAAAACATCTCAAATGTAATCAAAATTCGCCGAGCTGGCCCGATTTACGGCCTGGAATCGAGTACCTTTTCTGTATCGACTATTTTCACGCCCGGCATCAATCCAAGAATTTCATCCAGCCACGGCTTATGCGTGGCGCCGTCGATCACCAGCACCCGGGCGCCGGGATGTTCACGGAAGGTCGCCATGATATTGGCCGCCATGCGCAGGTTGCGGGCTTCCCAGCCGGTGACGTACATCTGGCCATAGTGCGGCGGCGAATCGTCGCGCAGCGCGGCGCCCATGTCGCTGGAGATCAGCGTTTGCTGTACTTCAGGGCTGTTGAGAAAGCGGTACAGCGCCAGCATCTCGTTGTGCTCAAGCAAGTACTGCTGGCGGGCCTCGAGGGGTTGCGTGCGGGCCTTGGTCGAAGCCCAGGCTTTGCGAATCGCGGCTTCAAATGCCTTGTCCTGCTGGTCCGGAATCCGGATGTTGTCGCCGGTGTGGTCGTCAATCGAGTACACGCGTTGCAGACCCAGCTTCACAGCCAGGGCCGCGGCGATCAGGTAATCCTCGTTCCTGCGATCGATATATTTGTTCAGGTCCGCCACCAAGGCAGCGTCCAGGCCGTCGCCCGCGTGCCTTTCGGCTTGCGGCAGTTGCAACCACTGCACCAGCGCCGAGGCCGGTTCGCCCGAGGCCAGGAACAAGGCGGCGAGATGCCGGCGCTGGGACGGCGTCGGCTTTGCCGGCCAGTCGTGCAACGCCTGGTCCGCGGCAACGATGGCCGCCGGTATGTCCAAACCGGTCGCGGCTTTGGCGGCCTTGGTATCCACGCAGAAAGGCGAGATGTTTTCCGGGTTGTAGATGCTCGGATACTGCGCCATCAGCGCGCAGCCTTCGCCGGAGATGCCTTCGATGGTAATAATGTCCGGCTTGAACGCGGCCAGCCGCGCAAGCAGCGGTTGCAGCGATTGCGGCTTGAACCCCTTGGGCGCGTTGAACAGGTGCGCGGTGCCCAACACCAGCACCTGGGTACGCGGGCCGGTCATGCCGTGCGCCAGCACGGAAAGGGCCACCTGGGCCTGCGCCGTGCCTGCGCACGCCAGCAGGGCGAACAGACAATAAATCCCAAATCGAAATTTCATGTGTTCCTCCAACTTGCCATCGTGACGGTAAACGCTTAAGCCGCAAGCCCGATGGCTACCTTCCAGGTTCATACCGCATCGCCACCGCTCCCGAGCCGAACTCCAGCCGGCTCACGAGCTTCAAGTCGACACAATTCGACAGCCCCGCAAACAACGCCGGCCCGTGGCCCGCTATCCTGGGGTGCACTACCAACTCGTACTCATCGATCAATCCCAGCTCCGCCAACGCCAGCGGCAGCTTCACGCCGCCCGTGAACAGTCCCTTACCCGGCTGCTGCTTGAGTTGCTGAACGGCCTTCCCCAGATCCCCGCGCACCAGTTCGGCGTTCCAATCGACGCTGTCCAGGGTACTCGACACCACGTACTTCTTTGCGGCGTCGATCGTGCGGGCGAAGGGTAACCCCCAGGGCTCCATCCAATCCGGCCTCACCCCCGTGCGCGCCGGCGACCGCCATGCTGCTTCCATCATTTCGTAAGTCACCCGGCCAAAGAGCAGGGCATCGGCCCGCTCGATGTTCTCGACCGCGTGACGATGCAGGTCTTCGTCCGGGATCATTACACGATGATCGCAGCACCCGTCCAAGGTGACGTTGATGGAATACCGAAGGAGTCGCATTGCGTAAGCGTACCGCCGATGAGATAGACCGGCAACGTCAGCCCGCTTCAGGCCTGGGAGCCACCCACGTAACTCATGACGATGACTATTTGAGAGCGGCTGGTGTGATTAGTCGGGTTAGATTCGATGATTTCGCTCTCGGCTCCCTAGCCACCGGAAGGTCATCCGCCTGACCTTGGTATCCCGGCTCAAAGTGCTTGTGCCGACGAACGTTAGCCAATAAAGTGCAGTATCAACGTCCGGCTTGAAGGGGTTATCCGTCATGAAAATCCGTCTCCCCGTCCTGCTCATTGCCCTGCTCCTGAACATCAACGCGCTGGCGCAAACGCCGGCGCCGCCCGCCGGCCTCAATGCCTATGTGCACAAGGCCATGGCCCAGTGGCAAGTGCCGGGGCTGGCGGTGGCGATCGTCAAGGACGGCAAGGTCGTGTTCGCGCGCGGCTATGGGGTGCGCGAATTGGGCAAGCCCGGCAAAGTGAACGCGGATACGCTGTTCACCATCGGCTCCGTGTCCAAGCAATTCACGGTGGCCGCCCTCGGCACCCTGGTCTCGGCCGGCAAACTCACATGGGATGCGCCGGTGACGGAATATCTCAAGAATTTCCAGCTCGGCAGCGCCTATGTCACGCGCAACATCACGCTCAGCGATCTGCTCACTCACCGCAGCGGCTATTGTGACCCGCTGTGGATGTGGTACACGTCCGACGACACCGCGGCCAACGTGATTGAGCGGCTGCGCTACCAGACGCCTGACTACGGCTTCCGCGCGCATTTCTGCTACAACAACACTCTGTATCTGGCGGCCAGCCAGTTCATCCCCGCCATCACCGGCGAGAGCTGGAACGAGTATGTCGCGCAGCATCTGTTCACGCCGCTCGGCATGACGCGCACCGACACCACGTCTGCGGCCGTGGAGGCTGCATCCAACGCCGCGCTGCCCCACGCGAAAGTGGACGGCAAGGTCGTGGTGATCCAGCGCTACTGGGCCAACAACATGGATGTGTTCGCGCCGGTGGGCGGCATCAATTCCAGCGTCAACGACATGAGCCACTGGCTGGAGATGCTGCTGGCCGACGGCAACTATGACGGCAAGATGGTAGTGGACCCCGCCGTGCTCCACACCATGGAAACGCCGCAGGTGCTCATCCCGGCACACAACTGGATCGGGGACTGGATGCGCACCCAGACACCGGACAGCCACTTCTACGCCTACGGCTTCGGCTTCATGCTCCAGGATTACGGCCAATACAAAGTGGTCTGGCACGCGGGTGACATCAACGGCATGGCCACGGCCATGGCGCTGGTGCCGTCGGAACACCTGGGCGTGATCGCACTCTCGAACCTGGACCAGAACCGCGCGCCGGAAGGCGTGGTGTTTCATGTCCTGCAGTCCTACCTGGGGCTTCCGTACTTCGATGTCAGCACCGCCATGTACGACTACAGGCAGAAGGAAAATGCCAAGGACAAGGCAGCCCTGCAAAAGCTGGTCGCCACCCGTCAAAAAGGCGCGCGTGCGCCGCGGCCGCTGTCGGCCTATGCGGGCATCTATCGGGACGATTTCTACGGGACGGCGCAGGTGACCGAGGCGCACGGGCATCTGGTCCTGCAGCTGGGCAATCCGAGCTTCACGGGCGATCTCGAACCCTGGCACGACAACACTTTCCGGGTGACCTGGCGTGACCGCTATTACGGCAGGAACTACGTGACCTTCGATCTCGATGCGTACGGCACACCCGAGCGGCTGAGCTTTGCACTCATACCACTGCATTACCAACGGGTGGAGAACCCGGCGGCTGGCGCATCGCAGTAGCAGGCAGCAGGACAAGTCCCCGCGGGCGTCACGCATGCTCGGCTTCATATCCGGCCATGGCCGGTGGTTTCGTGCCACAATTCAGGCCCGCCCGTGAAGCTCTTCCAAAGGAGGACCCCATGAAGCGTCTCGCATGCTTTTATCTGCCGGCTGTTCTTTCGATGTTTGTTCCCGCGGCTGTCATGGCAGCCGCCAAGCCGATCCAGCTGCAGGATTTTCGAACGCTCATCCGGATCGAATCGCCGGAATTCTCGCCCGACGGCAAGCAGATCGCGTTCCTGACGGTCCGGTCGGACTTCGTGCACGACCGTTATGACGCCACGCTGCGGGTGCTCAACATCGCCGATGGCAATTCCCAGGTGCGGGTGCGGGGCATGAAGGACCTGAAGATGCCGCGCTGGTCGCCCGATGGACAGACCCTCGTCTTCGCTGCGAAGCTGGGCAAGCGGAAAGCGCAGATCTACACGGTGCCGGCCGCGGGCGGCACGCCGCAGGAACTCAGCGATGCGGACAATGGCGTGCAGCAGATCGCCTGGAGCCCGGACGGCAAGATCATCGCCTACGTCACCCCGGACGATTCACCCCTGAGCAAACAGGACCGGCGCTCCCACCACGATCTCTTCACCATCCACGACGACGACTACCTGATCACCAAGCCGCCGGTGCCCTCGCACATCTGGCTGCTCTCGGTGGAAAGCGGCAAGGCACGCCAGCTCACTCACGGTTCCACCAGTGTACTGGAGGCCGCGCCGCCGTTTGGCGGAGGGGTCTCGGCGCCTGCGTGGTCGGCGGACGGGCACTGGATTGCCTATACCCAGCAAGCCAATGCCGATGACAGCGACAGCGACCGGACCCGCATCGTGGTCGTGAACGTCGCCACCGGCGAGGAGCATCCAGTCACCGGCAAGCACAGCTACGAGTATGTGCCGCGCTTCGCACCCAAGGGCGACACACTGGCCTGGCTGTATCCGCATGGGCCTGGCCCGGTGAGCGTCATGGATCTGTACGTCGGCTCGCCCGGCGGCAGCGCGGCGCGCGACGTGAGCGCCGGTCTCGACCGCGACGTGGACGCCGATTTTGCCTGGCTGCCCGACGGCCGCGGTATTGTGGTGACGGCCGATAATCACTTGGGGATCAGTCTTTATCTGCAGCCGCTGCACGGCAAGGCCCGTGCGCTCAATCTCGACGGACGGGAAGCGCTGCACTTGGCGGCATCCTCTCACGGCATGCTCGCCGTGGTGGCCGACAGCGCCACGCAGGCGCCGGAACTGTACCTGCTGCGCACAGCGGACAGCCGTGCGACGCGCCTGACTGATTTCAACCACGACTTCGCTGCCTATGCTTATCCGCGCAGCGTTGAAGTGCAGTGGCGCGCACCGGACGGGCAGCTCAACGACGGCATCCTGACTTATCCCAACGACTACGTGTCGGGCAAACGCTACCCGCTGGTGGTTTACAGTCACGGCGGACCGGAAGCCTCTTCGAGTGAAGGCTTTGACACCAACGAAATCGGCCCGCTGCGCGATCTGTTCGCGGCGGACGGATACTTGGTGTTCGAACCCAATTACCGCGGCAGCGACAATTTGGGCAACGCGCACGAACACGCCATCTACCGCGATCCCGGCAACGGCCCGGACAGCGACGTGATTTCCGGCATCCGCATGCTGGAAAAGCAGGGCATCGTGGACGAGTCGCGCATCGCCGCGGTGGGCCACTCCTACGGCGGCTACATGACGGGCTGGCTGATCTCGCACCAGCACTTCTGGCGCTGCGCGGTCGTCGCCGATGGCGCGCTGGACTGGACCGAGGAATATGAACTGTCCGCCGCCGGCAACCTGGCCTGGACGCGCGATTCGCTGGGCGGCAGCCCGTGGGACAAGGGCAGCGCCGCGCTCTACCGCAGCGGCTCGCCCATCACCTATGCCGGTCAGATCACCACGCCGACGCTGATCCTCTCGGGCACCGACGACACCACCGTGCCGATCACCGAGTCGTTCGCGCTCTACCACGCGCTTGCCAGCCGGCACGTACCGGTGAAGTTCATCGGCATCCCCGGCGCGCACCATTCGCCCCAGGATCCGGTGCACCGCGAGCTGTACTATCAGGCCATCAACAGGTGGGTGGTGAAGTACCTGAGTTCCTGAGCGGCGCTTGCACCAAACTTTGATAGTTACACTCGGAAGCTGCTCCTGTTGAAATAATGAGGTGGTCAATCCCTTTTGCAGTGCTATCTTTAATCATCAAGGTGAGGCCACTGAAAGGAGCGGAAGATGGCCAGGAACATCGCGATCTTTGCGGACGGCACCTGGGAGAGCAATGAGGTTGCCAATCCCACCAATGTGGTGAAGCTGCACACAGCGCTGTTGCCGCGGGATACGGCCGGCAATCCACAGATTTCCGTCTATCAGATCGGACTCGGCTCGGAAGGCATCGCAGCCTGGCGCCTGTTGAGCGGCGCCACCGGCGCGGGCTTGAGTGAGAACGTCCAGGATCTTTACGGTTACCTGGTGCTGAATTACCAGCCCGGCGACAAGCTGTTTCTCTTCGGTTTCAGCCGCGGCGCCTACACGGTGCGCAGCCTCTCGGGCCTGATCCGGAGCGCCGGCATCCTGCGACCGGAAAACTACGAACGCATCGAAGAAGCCTATGCCAGGTACATCGAGCGTGGAATTGAAACCCATCCGCGCGCGGTGCGCTCGCGCAATTTCCGCCAGGCCTATGCGTGGCCGGAATTCGCGGAGCCGGACGATTTCGTCATTCATTGCATCGGCGTGTGGGACACGGTGGGTTCCCTCGGGATTCCCGGCACCGGCGTGGAAAAACTGGTGGAGCGCTTCCACGACACGGACTTGAGCACCTTTACGCACTATGCGTTCCAGGCGCTGGCGGTGGACGAACGCCGCAGCACCTTCGTGCCTTGCCTGTGGACGCAGCAGCCCGGTGCGCCGGCAACTCAGGTGCTGGAGCAAGTGTGGTTCGCGGGCGTGCACTCCGATGTGGGCGGAGGCTACCAGCAGGACGGTCTGTCCAACGACACCCTTGCCTGGATGTGGCGGCGGGCGGAGCAGGCGGGTCTGGCGCTGGACCAGAAGCAGTTCCCGGCGCGCAATCCCTTCGACACCTTGCACGACTCACTGACCGGAGTGTTCAAAGTGCTGAGTTGGTTTGGCAGCGGCCGGCGCCGCATTGTCCTGAAGCAGGCCCCCGGGACAGCGGCCACCCACCAGGGCGTCCACGAATCGGTGAAAGCCCGCTTCGACAAACAGGACCCGAAGTACAAGCCGAAGAATCTCGGGACCTATCTGCAAGATCCGCATTCCGTGTATGTGAACGATTGATGTCATCCGACCAGCGCCCGGGGAAAGGTTTTCCATTGTCCTACGCCCGCATCCTTGCCCTGACGGCGTTGACCATGCTCGCATTCGCGGGCAATTCCCTGCTGTGCCGGGCGGCGCTGGGCCACACCCACATCGATGCCGCCAGCTTCACCACGATCCGGCTGGTTTCCGGCGCGCTGGTGCTGTGGCTGATCGTGCAGGTAAGGGGCGGTACACGCACTGGCAGCGGCAACTGGCCCTCGGCCTTGGCGTTATTCATTTATGCCGCCGGTTTTTCCTATGCGTATCTGAGCCTGCCGGCATCCAGCGGCGCTTTGCTGCTGTTCGGCGCGGTGCAGGCCACCATGATCGGTTACGGGCTCTGGACCGGTGAACGCCCGCGGTATCTTCAACTCGCCGGACTTATTCTGGCGTTCGCAGGGCTTCTTGGTTTGTTGCTGCCCGGTGTCACGGCGCCGCCGCTGTTCGGTTCCCTGTTGATGTTGGGTGCCGGCGTGGCCTGGGGCATCTATTCCCTGCGCGGCCGGGGCGCGGGCAATCCCATCGCGGTGACCGCGGGCAATTTTCTGCGCACGGTGCCGATTGCGATAGTCTTGAGCGCATTCACGTTCAAGGGAATAGCCATGGATGCCGACGGATTCGGGTACGCGGTGGCATCGGGCGCCTTGGCCTCCGGACTGGGCTACGCGCTTTGGTACACGGTGTTACCCACCTTGAAAGCCACCCGCGCCGCCAGCGTGCAACTCAGCGTGCCGGTGATCGCGGCCCTGGGCGGCGTCCTGTTTCTGGGTGAGCACCTCAGCCTGCGCTTGATAGTGGCGTCCATAGCGATCCTCGGCGGGATCGCGCTGGTGATCCTGGAAAAGCGTGCCGCCAACGGCGGCCGACCAATCAACGCCGAACAGCAATAAATGACACAGCCTCTGATACAGTAGGGCAGAGATAAAATCGGTACGGGCACACTCTCGTGCATTCAACCTCGAGCATCGCGTTGCAGAAAGACATGTTCGACGGCGGTGCCAATGGACGAAAATGGGATAACCACTGTATGGGAGGTCAGGTCATGAATGATAAAGCTGTCGAGAATCCATTGACCCGCGTGTTGAAAGTGCGCCGTCACGGCCGCGGGCAGCAGTTTGCAAAGCGCGCCATCTTGAGCGTCGCGCCGTTTCTCTTGCTGGCGGTGGTCGCGGCACCGTCGCGGGCGGCTCAACCCAAGGCGGCGGGCACGCCTGCGAAGGCGCCCGAGTGGGTGTATCCGCTCATACCCGGATTCGGCGGCGTGCATCCGCGCCCCGATCTGCCGGTGCGGCCCGATCCCTCCGTCAATTACAAGATATTTGTGGATGTGGTCAGTCACAGCAGGGATCCGGCGGGCCGATTCGAAGGCCTGCAGCGCCTCGCACGGCTGGTCAATCTGATGGCTTACGCCAAGGTTCCACCCCAGCACGTGCATATCGTGGCGTTACTCGACGGCGAGTCGGCAATGGCAGCGGTGAACAATGACTTTTACCGAAAGAACTTCAAGGGAGACAATCCGAATCTGGCCCTGGTGCAGGCGCTGAAAAAAGCAGGAGTTGAATTGCTGATCTGCGGCCAGGGGCTGGCTGAAAATGGAATGCCCGACAGCGTGGTGAGCCCGGATGCGACGGTGACCCTGTCGGCTTTGACCGATGCGGTGGTCTACGGCCAGCGTGGTTATATCTACATGCAGTTATAGCGCTGCCGTACCGTTGAGTGCAGTTTTAGCGTCACCTATTCCAAATTACTGGCTCGCTCGCATGAATGCCCAACCGATTCAACGCGGATATTTTGTTCGCTGAGCTTGAAGAACGATAATGCAGGCAACGGGCGTGCGTGCGGTCTGGTGGGCAGTCAAATCAGTGATGCTGATCCTGATTCTGTCGATATTATGCTTCGGTATGCTCATTTGGAAGGCAAAACCACTTGCTGCCGCTGTCTGCCCGCGATGTTATGGGTTTGAGCGGATTGGAAGCGGCATTTATGTGCAACACGGGATGTCCATAGCACAACAATCGCTGGCAAAGCGCATGCTTGCACTTGCAGACGATCGCATTCTGGAATTCTACGGCGGCATCGAATATCACCCGCGGGTGTTGATCTGCGCAACACAGGAGTGTATCGGCAGACTCGGTGGAGGCGATGCGGCCAGCGGTTCAGTCGGAGCATTTGTGCTTCTGCTAGGCCCCAAAGGCATCAATGTGATTGAAATCTCGCATGAGTTGTCTCTCATCGAGGTTTCAGGGCGTATCGGCCTATATCATTCAATCATGGGCACGGTTCCGGCCTGGTATGAAGAGGGTGTGGCTGTGTTGGTATCGGATGATCCGGAGTTTATCGCGCCGGTACGCGCTAACGTGGACCGCTGTCTGGCTGATCCAGCCGGAATCTTACCTGCGGATATGACGAAATGGCTTGATGAAGCAGACGAGTATCCGTTCATTTATGCGCAAGCTGCCTGTCGTGTGGACCAATGGATGCTGGCAAGAGGCGGGAGTTCCGCCGTCAGCCGATTGCTGGCGCGGGTCGCGAGGGGTGAAACATTTGAGAGTGCCTATAGCGAACATTAGGATCAGCGGGCGCCGAAGAGCAGGGTCGAATATCAGTACTGGCATTCCAGGCATCTTCAGATAGCACAGTCGGGTTAGGAGCGGGCAATGGCTGTAGCAGAGAATTTTACATTCGAAGGCGGCTGCACCTGCCGCGCGGTGCGCTACCGCATGACCGGCATGCCGCTGTTCGTGCACTGCTGCCATTGCCGCTGGTGCCAGCGGGAAACCGGGACGGCGTTTGCGCTCAACGCCATGATCGAAGCCGACCGCGTGATGCTGCTGAAGGGCGAAGTGGAAATCGTCAATACGCCGTCCAACAGCGGCAAGGGCCAGAAGATCAGCCGCTGCCCGGTGTGCCATATCGCGCTGTGGAGCAATTATGCCGGGGCGGGGGATGCGATCCGCTTTGTACGGGTCGGAACGCTGGATGAGCCGGATCGCCTGCCGCCGGACATCCATATCTTCACGTCCTCCAAGCAGCCGTGGGTGGTGCTGCCGGGAAATACACCCACGGTTGCCGAGTATTATGACCGCAACGTTTATTGGCCGAAGGCCAGTCTCGAGCGCCGCGCACTGCTGCTGGCAGCGGCGGCCAAGCGCTGACGCACGCATCATCAGGTATAGACTCAGTCCAGTATCCGTCCATGCCACTGCCTGTCCATTGCGCTATGCTTTACGAAAGACATGGGGAGGGCATGGACATGAAACTCTCGGATGTGCTGGATTCCAAGGGCTGGGAAACGGTGGTCACCCACGAGAACGTGACCGCCACGGAAGCCGTCAAGCTCATGTGCGACAAGCACGTGGGCGCGGTGGTCATCACCAACGCCAAAGGACAGGTCGGCGGCATTCTGACGGAGCGCGACTTCCTGCGGCGCTATGCCGAACATGGCAACAAGCTTGGCGATTTGAAGATTTCCTGGTTAATGACACACGACGTGGAAACCGCCACTCCCGACGCCAGCGTGGACGAAGTGCTCAATATCATGACCAACAAGCGCTTCCGCCACATGCCGGTGGTGCGCGGCGGCAAACTCGTGGGCATCGTTTCCATCGGAGATCTGGTCAAGGCCATGCTGCAGGAAAAACTGCAGGAGGCGAAATCGCTGCGCGAGTACATCACCTCGTGAGCCGCCGATTGCGGGTCATCCGATAGATGCTGTCCGGGGCAGCACACTGATGGACAGTTTCTGGCTGCACCACGGGCTGTGGTTCATTGTGTTCATGTGTTTTTTCCCGCGGCTGACGCTGCTGTTCTCGAGCGTGCCGTTCGGCGGCCTGTTGTGGTGGCTGGGCTGGATTTTCGCGCCGCGCCTGCTGGTGGCGATCCTGGCCACTTACAACTACGGGCATAGCAATCTGATCCTGTGCGTACTCGCCTGGATCTGGGCGCTGGCCGGCGAAGGCACGGAAAAGACGGTGGTGGTCCGAACCGCGCGCTGATTTGATTGACGGATAGTGGCTGACATGAACCGCACCGAGGCCGTCGAGATCCAATGCCCCTATTGCGGCGAGCGCATCGAGATCAGCGTGGATTGCTCGGTGGAGAACCAGAGCTATATCGAAGACTGCCGGGTGTGCTGCCGGCCCATTGAGATTGCGGTCGCCATGGACGAGTCCGGGAAGCCGAGCGTCGAAGTCTCATCGGAAGACGACGTCTGATTCAGATACGATCGGTTTGGGTCTTGCGGAAATGGCTAAGGGGTTTCATCCTGCGGCATGCTTGGGCCGCTCTCGCCGGGTGCCGCCGCCGCTTTCTTGGCCAGTTTTTTCGCGCGCTTGTCTTCCTGTTTCTTCTGCCTGGCCATGTCGCGCTGGCGCTTGTCGAACCGATAGTTAACCTTGGCCACGGGGACTCCTTCCTGTTGATGACGCAGTATAAGGCAAGTGCGGCAACAATGATGCGTTCAGCCCGGGAGCCGTACGCTGAAGGCCTCCCGCCGACCGCCTGCGAGCACCGGCACTTTTAGAGGCTGCAATCGGCGGCGGCACCCGCGCGGATTCTGGATTTATTCAAAGCGCGCTCATGCTCGATTTTTGAGCTGCGTCTGCCTCCGCCCATTACCCGTGACATTTCGATAGCTCTTGTCTACAGGGAAGGACGGCTTGCACGTCACCAAGCCTGCGAGTAATGGCGTGTGAAAATGGCGAGCAATGTGGCGGATGAAATCTATATTCAAGCCGCGCAGTGATTCCTGTTGCTTGCAAAAAGCAGCGGGTTACATATTTTCTAAAGCCCCGATCCCATGCTCAGACCGTGGTGCAGAGCATCCGACCGGTTTCCGAGTCATTCTGTTAGACGCTCTAAGAAATTAAGCAGTACCAACCACCACTCAATGAGGGTGGGAGAGGTTCCTGCCCTCGTTTTTAATCGGATAAAACCAGTGAAGAGAGGCCGCGGTTTTGCAATCGAGCCCGTGCACGTTGAAACTTCATCGTCCTGAAGGCAGTCCAGACGGGCCGCCTGCCGCGTTTTCCTGATATTTCGACTCCAGGTAAAATGCGAATTTTGCAGGCGACCGCCCGATGAAAGCCGCTAAGCCATTATTATCCGGGGCATCGCCTGCAGCGGGCGGCATCCAGGCGCCTCAGCCGGGCGACCGCCTGTTCTTCGCGGTGTTCCCCGATGCGGACACCGCCGCGGGCATCAGCCGCTTGGCACAGGCGCTGCGTCGCGAACACGCGCTGCGCGGCAATCCAGCGCGGAGCGAGCGCTTGCACGTGACGCTGCACTTCCTTGGCGACTATGCTGGATTGCCGCAGGCGCTGATTACTTCGGCAAAACAGGCCGCCGACCGCGTCGAAGCCTCCGCGTTTGAGATCAGGTTCGACCGTGTATCGAGTTTTCCCGGCCGCTCACGCAAGCATCCGCTGGTATTGCGCGGCGGCGCGGGTCTGCAGTGCTTGCTGGCGTTTCAACGGCAGATGGGCGAGCGCCTGGCGGCGGCCGGCTTGGGCCGGTTTCTCGACCACCCGTTCGTACCGCACGTGACCTTGCTGTATGACGAGCAAGTGCTGACATCGCGGCCCACGGAGCCGGTCACATGGTCGGTGCGTGAATTCCTGCTAATCCACAGCATCCCGGTCCGCAGCGCGCAGCATGTCCTGGGACGCTGGCCATTGCGAACCACAGCTTAATGGGTCCGCTGAATCGGCCGCTGGGTATTGGGGTACTCTTGGCCCCAAAGCGGACTCCGGGTAAAGTGCGGTTCTGCGCCGGGTCACCGGCCGGCCTGTTTAACCAAGACGAGGAGCTCCGTGATGATTCGCACCCTTATGCTCACGCTCGCCGGCGCGCTGGTCTTCGGCGCACTTCCGGTTTCCTCCGCACTCGCCAATAAAGGCACCACCATGGCCTCGCAAGCCGCTACGCCACGGACCAATCCGCTGTTGAGCGTCAGTACGCTGCCGTTCCACGCGCCGCCCTTCGACAAGATCAAGGACAGCGACTACCTGCCGGCCATCGAGGCGGGCATCAAGCGTCAGCTGGCGGAGGTCGGGAAGATTGCCGGCAACCCGGCGCCGCCCACCTTCGATAACACCCTGGTGGCGCTGGAGAAGAGCGGCCGCCTGCTGCACCGCGCCATGGGAGTCTTCAACGGCGTGAGTTCCGCCAACACCGACCCCGCGCTGCAGCAGGTGCAGGAGAAAATCGCGCCGCAACTGGCCGCGGCGAATGATGCGATCTTCCTTAATCCCAGGCTGTTCAAGCGCGTGCAGGCCATCTATCAGGAACGCGACCGCCTCAAGCTCAGCCCCGAATCCCGGCGGCTCATCTGGTATTACCACCAGCAGTTCGTGCATGCGGGCGCCCAGCTCACCGGCGCCGACCGCGCCAGGCTCAAGAAGCTCAATGAGGAACAAGCCACGCTCAGCGCAAAATTCATGAACCAGCTCCTGGCCGGCACCCAATCGGCCGCACTGGTGGTGAGCAACAAGGCGCAACTGGCCGGCCTTTCCCAGGCCGAGCTGGAGGCGGCAGCCGATGCCGCCAAGGCCCGCGGCCTCAAGGGCAAGTGGGTGATCACGCTCCAGAACACCACCCAGCAGCCGCTGCTGTCGCAGCTCACCGACCGCGCCACCCGCAAGCGGCTCTTCGACGCGTCCTGGAACCGCACCGAGCGCGGCGGCCCGGACGACACCCGCGCCACCATTGCGCGCATCGCGCAGATCCGCGCCGAGAAGGCGCAGCTCCTCGGCTACCCGGACTTCGCCGCCTGGCGGCTGACCGACCAGATGGCCAAGACGCCGGCGAACGTCGACGCTTTCCTGGACCAGCTGGCGCCCGCCGCCACCCACCGGGCGGCCGAGGAAGCGGCCGAGCTCCAGCAGATCATCGACAAGGATGGCGGCAAGTTCAAACTCGAACCCTGGGACTGGGATTTCTACGCCGGGCAGCTGCGCAAACAGAAATACAATCTCGATGAATCGGAGATCAGGCCGTATTTCCAGGTCTATCGCGTGCTGGAGGACGGCGTGTTCTACGCCGCCCATGAACTCTACGGCGTGACTTTCAAGCGGCGCCACGACATCCCCGTTTACCAGAAAGACGTGCGCGTCTATGAGGTGTACGACTACAACGGCAAGCCGCTGGGTCTGTTCTACTGCGACTACTTCAAGCGCGACAACAAATCCGGCGGCGCCTGGATGGATAATTTCGTCGTGCAATCGAAGCTGCTGCACCAGATGCCGGTGATCTATAACGTCGGCAACTTCACCAAGCCGGCGCCGGGCCAGCCCGCGCTCATCAGCTTCGGCGACGTGGTGACCATGTTCCACGAGTTCGGCCACGCCCTCAACGGCTTTTTCGCGGATCAGGAATATCCGAGCTTGTCCGGCACTGCCACGGCGCGCGACTTCGTGGAATTCCCCTCGCAGTTCAACGAGCACTGGGCCCTCGATCCCAAGGTGCTGGCCCATTACGCCATCAACTACAAGACCGGCAAGCCCATGCCCAAGGAGCTGGTGGACAAGCTCATCAACGCCAGGCATTTCAACGCCGGCTACAAGATGACGGAACTGGTGGAAGCCGCGGAACTGGACATGCAGTGGCACAGCCTGCCGGGCGGCGCGCCGCTGCAGAACGTGGACCAGTTCGAAACCAGTGCGCTGGAGCGTACTCACGTCTACCTGCCGCCGGTGCCGCCGCGCTACCGTTCCAGCTACTTCCTGCACATCTGGGCCAACGGTTATCAGGCCGGATACTACTCATATCTGTGGACCGCGATGCTGGCGGACGATGGCTATGAATGGTGCGCGCAGCACGGCGGGCTGACCCGCGCCAACGGCCAGCGTTTCCGCGACCTGATTCTGTCGCGCGGCAACACCGAGGACTATGCCACGATGTTCCGCAGCTTCTACGGACACGATCCCGAGATCGGTCCGATGCTCAAGGATCGTGGATTGAACGGCAGCTAAGCAATAGCGTCGAGAGCCGGCCCGGTTTTCGACAAAATGCATGCCAGGCGAAGGCCATGACGTACCAAGGCAGTTGTCATTGCGGAAAAGTCCGCTACCAGGTGGAAGGCGAACTCGGCGAGGTCACGGAGTGCAATTGTTGCATCTGCCGCCGCCGTGGCTTTCGAATGTGCGCAGCAGGGTTCCAGTGCGCGTATGCCCGTGCTTTATTAATTCGAGTTAATATGCCCGGGCGTGGGTTCCATCCGGTCAACCCTGTTGATGAGCTGCCGTTTTTTAGTTCTTAGGACCACAAAGTCGAGGATGTGCCATGAAACGCATCACCACAGCACTGATGATTGCCGCGGCGCTGGCCGGACCCCTGCTGGCGCTGCCGGTCGCCGGCTCCGCCCAGGTCAGCGTCGGTATTGCGGTTAATTTCGGCCCACCGCCGCTGCCCTATTATCCACAGCCCTACGCCCCGGCGGCGGGTTATCTCTGGACTCCCGGCTATTGGGCGTACGGCCCTTATGGCTATTACTGGGTGCCCGGTACCTGGGTGCTGGCACCGGCCATCGGCCTGCTCTGGACTCCGGGCTGGTGGGGCTGGGATGGTGGGTTCTATCGATGGCACCTTGGCTATTGGGGTCCGCAGGTGGGCTATTACGGGGACATTGACTACGGCTACGGTTACACGGGCGAGGGTTACGAGGGCGGCTATTGGCGCGGCCGGGACTTTTACTACAATCGCGCCGTCAGCCATGTGAATGTCACTGACATTCACAATACCTATAACCGGACGGTGATCAATAACACCCATATCAGCCGCGTCAGCTATAACGGCGGCGCCGGCGGCACCCGGGTCCGGGCCACGCCGGAACAGGAGGCTTACGCTCGCGGGCGCCATACCTTCGCCACGGCCGCACAAATGCGTCAGGAGCGTGTCGCCCTGAGCAATCCCGCGCAGCGGTTTTCCGTGAATCGTGGCAGACCCGAGATTGCCGCCACCACCCGGCCGGGAAAGTTCAGCGGCTCCGGCGTGGTGCGCGCGAACAAGACACGGGGCTCCTATGTTTATCACCCGGTGGTGCAAAATACGGTACGGAATCGGGTCGGCATCCGGAATCAGAAGCGTGACCAGCGAGTACCTGTCATGCGGGCCGCCCGTCCTAAAGCCCAGCAGTACCGGCCGCCGCAGCGCAATGCGCCACCGCCTCAGGATAATTTCCGGAATGGAAATCGCGCCGGCGAAAGGCGTGCACCACCGCAACCCGTATCTCCGTACGCCAGGCAACCCGAATGGCGGGCGCCGCTGCCCACGCAGCGCCCCGAATCCAAACCCCCACCCGCACGCCGCAAGAACGATGAAGGCCGGCCGCCGCCTCGCTGATTGTGGACAGGTTCTTCACCGCAGGTTGGCAATCCCTTGCCGACATCGGAACTTAAAGTTAGTTTGGTAAGTAAAGACATATAGACATAGGGCCGCACACCAGAAGGATGTGCGGCCTTTTATTTGGGAGAATTTGGCTGAAAGGCTTCGATTGTTGGAAACGGTGAACATTCGTTGAGGCCGTTCGTAGTTATGGAGGGAGGGTTGCGCACAATCCTTGACCAAGAGTAACCTTCATCCGGACGGTTTCACATAAAATAGGTCATTGCCAAGGGCGGGTAGCCACCAAGGAGTACGGATGAACCGCCAGCATATATTGTCGCTTCTCGCTTTTATCGCTCTCATGACAGGGTGTGTGTCTACCGCATCAACCGCATCAGTATCCGTACTCGCGGCCTCTCAGAATTTGCCTGTCAGCATCCAAAGCGACTTAATCAGCTACCGCGCCGAATCCAGACAATTGACCGGGCGGTCCGCGGCCGTGACCGTGGAGCTGGTTACCAAGACACCATTGCGAAACATCAGCGTGACGGTGAGCGCAGCCAATTCCACACTCTCTGTGACGCCCACCGTATGTAAATTCAATGTTCTCAGCCCTCCACACGTGACTCATGCGACTCGACCGCCTTACCCACTGCCTGCCGTGCCTCTCTGCACTTTCGTGGTCACAGCCCCATCACCAGGCCGCTACCCGATGACTCTTCAGATACGTGACTCCGAGGGAAGTGATTTGCTCAAGCCCGTGAATGCTGTTGTCGTTATCCAGGGAGAGAAACCATGAAGAAATCCATAGCATTTATCATTGCCGCAGCGGCGAGTATTGCCGCCGGGGCAGCCAGCCTGGCTACGCCGGGCAGCACGATGCGTTCACGGGCACCTGCACCGGTGGAGTGGGCCAGAGCCATTTACCAGCAGCGCATGCTGGCGGATCCAAACGGGAACTATGACGCGGCGCGGATACAGGCCAGTCTTGTTGCCAGACAAAAGCTGCTGGCGGCTCGGCGTGCGACTACACGCAACGTCTCGAATGGTGGCGGCTTCACGCCTTATTCCAGCAATCCGGTCGGGATCAACTGGACGGAAATCGGTCCCGGCAAAGTTGGGGGACGCATCAATAGCATTTGGGTTGATCCCACCAATGGCCAACATCTGATCGTCGGCACGGCCGGTGGTGGTTTGTGGCAAAGCCTGGATGGCGGGCAGAGCTGGACAGCCATTGCGGCTTTTCCCGGAACCCTTGCGGTCGGCGCATTGGCGCAGGTCTCCTCCACCACGTTCCTGGCAGGTACGGGCGATCAGTTCAACGAGCCCCAGCCGGGTATTGGCTTGGTTTCCTCCACCGATGGCGGCAATACCTGGAGCCCGATAGCATCCACGGCGCCCAGTGCCTCCAACCCGGACTGGTACTACGTCAATTCCCTTGCGGTTTCAACGACAGGTACGGTGCTTGCTGCGACGGGAGATTTTTTCTACCCATCAGATTTGTTGAATACATCTGAACCTGGCGTTGGAGATGGCGGCGTTTGGCGCAGCACAGACAGTGGACAAACGTGGACCAAAGTCTGGCCTACGGCAGGTGGAGAAAATGTCAGCTACGACGTAGTGTTTGATCCCAATAACGCCAGTTCAGCCGTGGCGGATACGGATATGGGCACGGTTGTGTACTCTACCGATGGGGGTGCCACCTGGAGCGCGGGGTCTGGGTTACCGGCACAAGCAAATGTTGGATACCGCGTCTCGCTCGCCTTTGATTCCTCCACCGCGGGTTCGGTCTATGCGCTGGTGGATAACGCGTCATCAAGCGGGTCAAGCGGGGAGGTATTTCATTCTGCCAATGGCGGCCAGACTTGGACACTACTTGCCGGCACCAGTGCTTTCGTGAATACCAATAGCGGTACGGCTGTGGGGGCATTATGCGACAACTCCTTCGGTGGCACGCCGGAATGCCAGGGAGAGTATGACAATGTGATTGCCGTTTTCCCACAAGGAGGCGGTAATCCACCGTTTATTCTGGTGGGTGGTATTGATATTTTCGCTTCCACCAATGGCGGCACTGTCTGGGCGCAGGTGGGCAATCCGTATGGGGCGACATCAGGGTACACATTGCATGCGGACCAACATGCCATTACCGCCAGCTCCAGTATGTTTTACGTTGGCAACGATGGTGGCATGTATGAGCAGGCGGTCAGCAGCCCGTACAACTGGACAGCCATCAATTCCGGACTGGCCATCACACAGTTCTACCGTATTGACGGACACAGCGGTGTGACGGCGAGCCAGGATGCGCCGGGTGGCGTGCCCATCACACCCATCCTCGCCGGTGCCCAGGACAACGGCATGCTGTTGTATATGGGTTACTCCGCTACCGGAGCACCTCAACCGAACGATTGGGTCCCGTTTGTGGGAGGCGACGGCGTGGCTGCGCTGGTTGATCCAGCCAATGGGAACTTCCTGTACGGCGAGTATCCAGAACTCCGCATCAGCTATTCGATCACGGGCGGCCCATCCGGTCAGGATTTCACTACGGAGCCGCCGGACGAAACCGCCAATCCGCAAACGGCAAATTTCATTGCTCCGATAACGCTGGTGCCCAACGGCACCCAGGCAACAAATCAAATGCTCGCCGGCGGTGCGACACTTTGGCTGGGCAACAGCATCCAAAGCGGAAGTCCGACGTGGACATCGTTCAATAACAGCACCCTTCCGGTTGGTTCAGGTAGTAATTACATAAGCGAAATTAAGATCGATCCAAATACCAACAACAATATCTGGGTCGGCTTCGATGATGGGGCGGTCTGGCACACGACGAATGGCACCAACCCATCGGGGCCAACCTGGTCTCAAGCGGGAGCCGGGGCGCTGCCCGCGAATCAGCAGGTCACCGACATCTGGGTGGTTCCGGGGCAGTCCAGTACGGTTTATGTGAGCTTCGCTGGATTCCCTGCGGGGGGAGACAACATTTTCGAGACGATGGACGGCGGAACAACCTGGCAGGGTGTGGGCGCCAGTCTGCCGCCGGGACCGGTTTACACGCTGGTCACGGATCCAAACTATCCGCAGATTCTGTATGCCGGCACGTATACCGGCATATACACCAGCCTGGATAATGGACAAAGCTGGAGCACGAGCAACGTCGGTCCGGCTACTATCGCTGTTAACCAACTCAGCTGGTTTGATTCGGGCAGTCCACCAGTACTACTTGCTGCCACCGATGGTCGTGGTGCGTGGCTGGGATCACCCGCCTATAACCCCACACCGGCGCTTACGAGCCTTGCGCCCGCGCAGATTTTGGTGGGTGCCGGTGGGACGACCGTGACGCTCACCGGGACGGGATTCGTCAGCAACAGCGCCGTCAATCTGGATGGGGCGCCAATTAACGCAACTTTTGTTTCTTCCACACAATTACAGGTACCGCTGCCAGCCACGGAGTTTGTATCGGCAGGCACACACACCTTTACGGTCGTGAACCCGATTCCAGGCGGCGGCACTTCGGCAGGTGCCACCTTCACGGTCGCCAATCCGGCCCCCACTACATCGTCGCTGTCTCCAGGCTCGGTGCAGGCTGGCTCTGCTGGTTTCACGCTGACGGTGAACGGCAGCGGCTTTGTGAGCTCCTCAACGGTTCACTGGAACGGTGTGTCACTCGGCACGACGTTCAATTCGTCCACATCGCTTACGGCCACGGTTCCTGCATCTGATGTGTCAGCGGCGGGCACTGCTTTGGTGGCGGTAACCAGTCCTGCGCCAGGGGGTGGCACGTCAAACGCCACATCGTTCACGATTACCGCCCCCCCGAGTTCCGGTGGTGGTGGAGGCAGCATGGATATATGGACGCTGTTAATGCTCTTTGGTACCTGCCTATTCCTGCTGCGGAGGCGTTCAGAGATATAGCACCTCCGTGAGCGGCCACAAGATACTGCAAATGCTCGCGCGCTATAATCGTAGTGGAGAATTGAGCGGGGGGTAGTTGAACCGTTTCCAACGGTTCTCCACCTGCCTTTTAAAAAAGTGTCTGACGCTCAAATCCCACACTAAATTCCGCATACCCTATTTAAGCTGTTCTCGTAGATTTGGCAATCCTGTGCCGATATTCGAACTAAACACCCACCTCTGATTCCAACCGTTCCCGTTGCCGCAGTGCCGGGAACATCCACATCCACAGTCCCACCACCAGCAGGGTGCCGATACCGCCAAGCAGCACCGCCGGCACCGCCCCTAACCAGGCGGCGGTAATGCCGGATTCAAATTCACCCAACTGGTTCGAGGTATTGATGAAGATGGCATTGACGGCGCTGACGCGTCCGCGCATCCCATCCGGGGTTTCCAGTTGTACCAGTGCTGAGCGAATCACCATGCTGATCATGTCGAGGGCGCCCAGGGTGGCCAGGGCCAGCATCGAGAGCCACAAGGAGGTGGAGAGCGCGAACACGATGGTGGCGAGACCGAAACCCGCCACGGAAACAAACATGGCCCGGCCGACACGGCGCTTGAGCTGACTATGCGCCAGCCACACGCCCATCGAAAGCGCACCCACGGCCGGTGCAGCGCGCAACAGCCCCAAACCCCAGGGGCCGGTATGCAGGATGTCGTGCGCGAAGATCGGCAGCAGCGCCGTGGCGCCGCCCAGCAATACGGCAAATAAATCCAGGGAGATGGCACCCAGCACCACCGGGCGATGGCGTATGAAGGTGATACCGGCAAATACGGTGCGCAGGGTCGGCGGTTCCCGCGGCACGGCCGGGCGTTCGGTTTTGAGGCGCCACATCAGAACAGCCGCCGCCAGATACAGCAGAGCCGATACCGCATACACGACGCCTGCTCCCGCCACGTACAGGAAGCCGCCGAGCGCCGGGCCGATGATCATCGCCGACTGCATCGCCGAAGCGCTGGCGGCCATGGCGCGCGGATAAAGCATGGGCGGTACCAGAACCGGGAGCAGCGCTTGCAGCGTCGGGAACTCGAAAGCCCTGGCGACACCGATGAAAAAAATCAGGGTGAGGATGGTGGCTTCGTGGAACCAGTGCAGAAAGCTGCCGACGGCGAGCAGCCCCACGGCCAGCCCCTCGACGATCTGGCAGATGAGCACCACGTGCCGGCGCTCATAGCGGTCGGCCACATGTCCCGCCACCAGCGCCAGCGCAATCGAGGGGATGAACTGCACCAGGCCGATCATGCCGAGATCGAACGCCCGGTGGGTCATGGCATAAATTTGCCAAGCCACGGCCACCGACAGCATCTGGAACGCGAATCCGGAGGCCCCGCGGGCGAACCAGAATTGCAGGAACGCAGGATGCCGCAATAACGAATGCTCGGTGTTTTGTGTGACGGGGACGTATGCAGGCATGAGGTGGAGCGCAGGCTTTTCGACGGAGCGTGAGTGTAGCAGTCATGCTCTGCGGCCAGAATCCGGCGGCAGGGCGGCGGAGCCTATTTCCCGGGTGACAGCGAGCCGTAGCGCGGACCTGTTGCAACGGTATTCCGAGTTTGTTAAGCCTGATCTCTTTCAGCCCAAGAGACGGTGATCTGCGCAAAATTTTCAGCCGGTCGCGTGTTTGATTGTACGGTCCTATTTTTAATTTTCGGGATGGTGGGGTGCTGCGCGCTCATGGTCGGGTTCGCCGCAATGCATCAGAATGTTTGCACGCACCGTGTCGCGCAGCGCGCGCGCGTCATCGCCGCGTTTGCCGCCGGCCATAACCGGGGCCAGCAACGCCACCTCCACTTTGCCCGGACGGGGGCGTAAGGTTTCACCCGGCAAAATGGCGCGTGCACCACGGATTACAACCGGAACCACGGGAATACCAGCACGGGTGGCGGCCAGGAACGTGCCCAGATGAAACGCACGCAACCCCGGCTCCTTCCGGAAGGTGCCTTCCGGAAATACACCCAGAGAGGCGCCGTCACGGGCCAGTTGGATTAAACGGGTAGCATCATTCAATGCCGTCTTGGTGTCGAAGCGCTCCACAAATTCCGAACCCAGCCGTATCAACAACCAGCCCACCAGCGGCGTACCCATGGCCTCGCGTTTTATGACAAACCCGAACCGGGGTGGCAGGGCGGCGGTCAACAATGGGCCGTCCAGGTAAGTGGCGTGATTTGAGGCCAGGAAACAGGCGCCCGCCGGCAGATTTTCCAGTCCGGTAACCATCAGGGGGATGCCGGCCAGCATGAACAATATCCGGCCAACCCTACGGGCTACCCGCCGGCGGCGCTTGCGGCCGGGTAGAACGATCACATAGATCGTGGCTGGCACGCCGAACAACAGGAAAGCCGCCCAGACCCGCAGGGGAAATACTAGGGAATAGAGTGGGTTAGGGGATTGGCGCATGGGCTGAGGCAGTATCCGGATTCAGGCCTTGACTGGCAAGCGGCGCAGAATATGCTAATATTTTACATAAAAGAATTTGACGATGTTGGAGTTTCCAGGCGTACAGACCTTGTAGTTTATTGTTTTGGTATGTCGTTCGTGTACGAAATAACATTTTTCACCTGGCGAGGTGCTTCCCATGAGTGACTATGCCATCACTGACCATACCGCTTTCCATAATGTTCATGACATGAGCCACTCCAGCCAGGCGGCTGGCCAGCAGGAAGTTGAACGCTTCTTGGATGCCATGTGGAGCGAGCGCGGCTTGGCGGACAACACGCTCGCCGCTTACCGCGCGGATCTGGTGGGTTTGGGCCGCTGGCTTGATGACCAGCACGTGGGAATTTTGCAGGTGCAGCGTGATCAATTGCTGGCTTTTCTGGCCTGGCGTGTACAACAAGGCGCGCGACCGCGCTCCACAGCGCGGCAGTTGTCCAGCATCCGGCGCTTTTACCGCTATCTGCTGCGCGAGGGACGCATCGGCGAAGATCCCAGCACACGCATCGATATGCCAAAACTCGGCCGTCCGCTGCCGAAATCATTGACTGAATCGGAAGTCATTGCCCTGCTCAAGGCGCCGGATGTGATGCAAGCGCTCGGTGTCCGCGACCGCGCCATGCTGGAATTGCTATACGCCACCGGCTTACGTGTATCCGAACTGGTGACCCTGCGTATTGACCAGATAAACCTGCGTCAGGGCGTGGTACGCGTACTTGGCAAAGGCAAACGCGAACGCCTGGTGCCAATAGGCGAGGAAGCCCAGACCTGGATCGAGAAATATCTGAGTACAGCACGCCCCGAGATTATCGGCATGCAGCAGAACGATTATCTGTTCTCCACGCGCCGCAGCGATCACATGACCCGTCAGGCGTTCTGGCACATTATCAAGCGTTATGCACAGAAAGCTGGGATATCCATGGCCATGTCCCCCCACACACTGCGGCATGCGTTCGCTACACACCTGCTGAATCATGGCGCCGATTTGCGCGTGGTGCAGATGCTGCTGGGTCACAGCGATGTGTCCACTACCCAGATCTATACCCACGTGGCCCGCGAGCGCCTGAAGGATCTGCATGCTGAGCATCATCCCAGGGGCTGAACCTCGGAGTGAAGCGGTTGACCTGAGCGCGTAAAATCCGGGAACGGGAACCCGCATGCCCGCGGCGTGTCTTAGTGAATAACTGCCGGATTCTATTTCCATGAAAATCATACTGAAAGTTTTGCTTGTCGGCCTGTTGCTTGGCACCGCAGCCGCACGCGCGGATAGCGGGACCCGTGTCGAGGTGCGACTCGCAAAAATGCTCGGTCTCAAAGTTGAAGATGTGACGCCGGCGCCCATTGCGGGCTTATATCGCATCACCGTTGGTCCGCAAGTCGCCTATGTTAGCGCCGACGGGCACTATCTTATTCGCGGCGACATCATCGATGTACGCAGCGGCGATAACCTCACTGTCAGGCGCCGCGACGCAGCACGGCTTGCCTATCTGCAACAGCTTGTTCCCGATATGCTGGTGTTCGCGCCACCACACCCCAAACGCACAATCACGGTATTCACCGACATTGACTGTGAATACTGCCGGGTGCTTGAACAGGACCGGCCGACCCTGAATGCCATGGGTATTGCGGTGCAATACCTTTTTTTCCCGCGCGATGGTATCGGCTCCGCATCCTGGCGGAAAGCGACGGATGTATGGTGCGCGAATGACCGTAAGGCGGCGTTCGAGACCGCCATGGGCGGCAAGCCGGTAAAGAATGCCTCATGCGATGCCGCCGCGGTGGCGGCGGGTTATCGTTTCGGTGAGCTGCTGGGTCTTGAGGGCACGCCGGCGATTATCACGGATCGTGGCCGGTTGATTGACGGCTATTTGCCGCCCGCCGAGCTGGTTTCCCTGCTGGATGCCGCCTCGCCGCCTGTTCAAAAAACATCGCATTGAATCCGTTCGGTGCCGATTGAGCGTGAAGAGTCGATAGCATAAAATGCCATTTGTCAGCGTCTTAGCAAACGCCTGCTGAACTGTCCCCGGCGCGTGGCGGCTGGAAGCATCGGTATTTTTTCGGAAAATTACTGGAGGAAAGTATGAAGATACTGAATAGGAAGCTTGCAATGTGCTTGCTTGTGACCGTGTGCGTGCTTGGCGCCAATGCCTACGCCAAGGACTACACTGTCAAGGAACTGAATAGTGGTGCCGACGGCAGCTTCGTATTCGAACCCGATTTCCTGCATATCCAGCCAGGTGACTCGGTGCACTTTGTGGCAGCTGACCCCGGCCATTCCAGCAAGTCTTTTCTGGTACCCAAGGGCGCAGCGAACTGGGATAGCGAAATCAGCAAGGATGTCAGCGTGAAGTTCGTCAAGGATGGCGTCTATCTGTATGAGTGTGTGCCGCACCAGGCGTACGGCATGTTGGGTGTCATCCAGGTCGGCAATGCCGTGAACAAGGCCGCGGCCGAGAAAGCCGCGCAGACCGTGGAGAGCAAGCAGCTGATGAACCAGGGCCGGCTTGAGAAGCTCATGAAGGAAGTGAAATAGGATATTTTCGATGAGCAAATGAAAATAAAAACACCCCTCCGTGAGGGGCGTTTTTTCAAGAGTCGGGAATTCAGCGATCCAGTAATTTCAGTTTTCCGGGCTTACCTTCCCAAGCCTTGGCATCCGCGGGCGCGGGTTTCTGCTGGGTGAGCACCGGCCAGGATTTCGCCAGTTCGGCGTTCAATTCGCGGAATTGCTGCTGGTCTTGCGGCAGATCGTCCTCGGCATAGATCGCGTTGATGGGACATTCCGGCTCACATAAGGTGCAGTCAATGCACTCGTCCGGATCAATCACCAGAAAATTCGGACCCTCATGGAAGCAGTCCACGGGACAGACTTCCACGCAGTCCGTGTATTTGCACTTGATGCAGTTTTCCGTGACGACGAAGGCCATGGTTTATGCCTCTGTGGCTGAGTGCCGATAGGACAATTCTGCCATAAGCATCGGCGGGATTGCAGGCCTAGACTGCAACAGGTTTCCGCCACGTGGTGATATGGAACTGGTAATGCCCGCGGCGCCGGTCCGCAAAAAAGCATTCCAGGGTATAACGCACGCTCGGAAAAGCGATGTCTTTCCAGGGGATGAGATCCTCGTTGAAGAGATTCACTTCCAGGGTTTCCGCACCGACGCCATACCGTTCATGGCGCAGGCGGCCGCGAAACATGAAATGCACCTGGTTGATGTCCGGTACGTTCACCGACGCCAGCGGCGCCAGCAGTTCGACCTCCGCGAGAGCTTCTTCCTGTGCCTCGCGCAGCGCCGCCTGTTCAAGGGTCTCGCCGTTTTCCATGAAACCCGCCGGCAAGGTCCAAAAGCCGGCACGCGGCTCGATGGCGCGGCGACACAGGAGCACGCTGCCTTGCCATTCCGGCACGCAGCCCACCACCAGCTTGGGGTTCTGGTAATGGATGGTTCCACAGTGCTCACAGATGTGGCGGGGCAGGTGATCACCGGGCGGGGTTTTCACCACCACTTCATGACCGCATTGGCCGCAGTATTTCATTGTGTATCGAAGTCGAGGGTGGTGCCCGGAGTCGGAATCGAACCGACACTCCTTTGAGGGGAACGGGATTTTGAGTCCCGCGCGTCTACCAGTTCCGCCATCCGGGCAGGGGAGCTGAGCCTGGAAAAGGCGTAAATTATATCAGGCGGGCACGCGGTCGAAGCCATAAGGTATCGCTTCCGGCAATAAGTTTGTGAACCTTCTGTTCTTGCCGCGACTCCGCGCCTATTTGCCGTTCTCCCCAAGGACAGCTTGAGCGGTTTTCAAGCTCCTGTATGCTTTGTCGCGGTGCGCGACCAAGTCCGGGGGCTGTCGCGTCCCTTTCAAGTGTCCATCGGTTGGTTAACGTGGGAGATCCGATATGCAGCGTCGCTACGGGTTGTTGATACCCCTGTCCGTTTTATTGGTGGCCGCCGCCTTATATAACGGTGGAGCCCTCTTTTTCTCCGCGAGACTGCCCATGAACGTCGAGCTCGTGGATGGGCATACCGCGGAGATCAGCCCGCTCGCTGGCACGCCGTTGCCGGCACCACTTGTGGCCGGCGACCGGATCGTGCTGGGCCAACTGGATGCGTCGGCACGCGCAGCCGTGGATATCCATCTCAACGGCAAGACGCTGCCACTGGGACATACCTACGAACTCGTGGTCCGTCGCAATGGGGAGCTTCTCCGGATTCCGGTAACGACCATCCGGTCTCCGCCTTCGGCTCAATGGCGGTGGATCGAAGGCACGTCCGTGTTCGTCTCGCTGCTGCTCGGAGTCATGTCACTGCTGTTGCTTTGGTATGGTCGCGACAAGGCGGCATGGGGTATGGCCATGTGGAGTATCGGCTATGTAGTCGGTGTTCCATTGGATTCAGTGCCCGTTGATGGGACATTGGGGGTGATCTTCCTGCTCGCGTCCGACGTGTGTTTCACGCTGGCGCGGGTTGGGTTTTACCTGATGGCCGAATCCCTGGTGGGCGCGAATTTATCCGCGCGTAGCCGGCTGCTGTTCCGCACGGCATTCATTTTGCTGCTGACCATAGGCGCAGCGATGCCCTTGCTGGGGACCGCGCTGTTAGCATTTGCGGGATCGGGGGAGATACTGCTGCCGAAGTACTCAGTCTTATTCTCGTGGGTCTATCTCATTCCTATCGCCATGCTGGTGATTGGTGGCCGCTCCGTGGACGCCCAGCAGCGCATGCGCCTGCGTTGGGTGATGTGGAGTGCAGTCTGCATCTTGATTAGCGTCACGATAACCAACGCCATACCGGTAGGTTTTGTGGCCGCCGCCGCCGTTTCATACACCTCATTCACGCTTGCTACTTGCGGTTTCATGTATTCACTGCTGCGGCACCGGGTGGTGGACCTGAGCGTGGTCATTGATCGTGCCTTGGTCTATGGCGGCGTGACCATGCTGGTGGTGGGTATCATCGCGGCCGTGAACAGCCTCGCGCTGCGGGCGACGCTGGGCGCGGGCGCGGGTCTGTTGCTGCAGATCGTGGTGCCGCTTGCCCTTGGCATCGTACTCGGCAAGCTGCGCGTCTATATGGACAGGCTCGTGGAGCGCGTGCTATTCCGCAGAAAGTATCTCGCCGACAAGGCGCTCCGGACCTTCGCGCGGCGCTGCGGACATATGCAGGATATCCCGCGCCTGCTGGAGGCTGCCGTCAGGGAGATCCAGAAACACACCGGCAGCCCCCGCGTTGTTCTGTATGCCGCAGCCGACACCGGATACACCCGCATGAGCCAATCTATTGATGTAAGTTATCCTGAAAAACTCCAGGCGGATGATCCCGCCATGGTGGCGATCCGCGCCGAGCATCAGGCGGTCGATCTCGAAGACCTCGAGAGTGGCCTCGGAACGGACGGCTGCGTGTTCCCCATGATGGTTCTGGGAGTGCTGCGGGGCGTATTGGTATGCGCCAACCGGCCCGGAGAGCGCTATGCCTCAGACGAAAAGAAACTGCTCACACATGTGGCGCGGGATGTGGGTGCAGCGTGGCGTATCCTGCGGGCGCGGGAGAATGAGGAGTACGTGCGCAGCATGGCGCGCGGCCAGCTCAACCTCGATGCGGCCAAGGCGCGGGCGCAGGCGCTGGAACTCGACTGGGCCGGGGCCTGATATTGGCCTGCGGGTATGTCCGCGGTGGACAGGCCTGAAATTCCTGCCATAACGACGCCAGGGCGGCGAGCGGTTATTGCGCGCGACGCTGGCTGGTAACGAGCGGCTAGCAAGCGAATTCTCGGCTTGAGGGTTGCGGTGAGATAGCGGCGATTTGTTTTCGCGCTGCAGTTTTCAATTCCGTCGCGCGGCTGCCGGGGGCGGGCTGACAGGGCCTCGGTTTGGCCGCGCGCTGATCACTTGACCTGCATCATGGCCGGCCGCTCCTTGGCGGAGCAACATACTGATCATTCCCAGTCATTGGCGGCTTTACCATGCACGATGAAACCCCGGCTCCCCCGGCTTGCGAGCAAGACGACGATCTCTCCGTTCTTAACCCCTGCTTCCTCGGCTCCAGCGGCGAGAACAGCGAGCTGTTCGAGCGGGTGCTGCTGGATCTGGTGCGTGACCACGTCTACTGGCGGCGCAACTTCCACCCCGAGGATCCGCCGCCCATCCCCATGCTGGCGGTGCACCAGCCGGAGTATGTGGACTTCGTGGACCGTATGCGCACCGAGCTCAACGCGCTCACGGCGGCGCTCAAACGCTCGGTACCGTTCTTCAACCCGCGCTACCTCGGTCATATGGTGTCGGATACGCTGCTGCCCGGTCTGCTGGCCCAGCTGGTTACCACGCTTTACAACCCCAACAATGTTTCTCCAGAGGCGGCTCCCGTTACGCTCGATCTGGAACTCAGGGTGGGTGAGCAGCTCGCATGCATGCTTGGCTTTGCCACCGATCCTGAGCGCGTCCCCTGTGCCTGGGGGCACCTGGCCTCCGGTGGCACGCTCGCCAACTTCGAAAGTCTCGTCAATCTGCGTGCCGTGCGCTGCTATCCATTGGCCGTGAAGGACGCGCTGCTGGCCACGCGCCCGACGTTGCCGTTGAGTGTCGCGGCCGGCCGGCCGCTGGTGGAACTGGATGACTGGACGTTGTTCAATCTGCCGCTGGACGAGGTCATGGAGTTGCCGCAGCGGCTAGCGGCACAACTGCGTGAGCACGCGACCCCCCCCGAAGCCCGCCGCCTGCAGCAGGCGCTCACCCAGGCGCGTGCCGAGTGCGCCGGGCTGGTGAATTTTGTCGAGCGCCATCCGGTCTGCGCGCAGATGAGTGTGCTGGTACCGGTAACCGCGCATTATTCCTGGCGTAAGGCCGCGAAAGTGCTGGGGTTCGGCACCGCTCAATTGCTGGAGGTGCCGGTGGACAACCACATGCGCATGTCCATGGCGGCCTTGAAGCAGCAGCTGGCGGAATGCGCGCGCCAGAAAATCCCGGTGCTGGCGGTGGTGGCGGTCCTTGGCACCACCGAATTCGGTACCCTCGACCCCCTGCAGGAAATCGCGGAGTTGCGCGACCGTTCCCGGGCGCACGGCCTGGAATTCGCACTGCACGTGGATGCCGCCTGGGGCGGTTATCTCGCCAGCATTTTCCGCGAACCCGACGGTAGCCTGGCCGCGTACGACTCGGTGCGGAAGGGTTTCAGGTATTTCCCCTCCGCGCCGGTTTACGCCAGTTTCGCCGCCCTCAAGCGCGCGGATTCCGTCACCGTGGACCCCCACAAGCTGGGCTACCTGCCCTACGGCATTGGCGGCATCGTCTGGCGTGACCGGCGGGTCAGGGACTTTTTGGGCGAAACGGCGCCCTATGCGTTTGACCACAACGGCTCGTCTGACGCGGACGATTGCCCGGCACAGCTGGGTCAGTACATCCTGGAAGGTTCAAAGCCGGGTGCCGCCGCCGCCGCGGCCTGGGTGACCCATCGCGTACTGCCGCTCGACCGGGCCCATCTCGGCCGGCTGCAACGCCACACCATCCTCGCCAGCGAATATTTTTATGACCGCCTGCCGGCCGTGACGCAGCGTCTCGCGGGGCGCGCGCGGTTGGTGGTGCCGTTTGAGCCCGATACCAATTTGCTGTGCCTGGCGGTCAATCCCGAGGGCAATCGCTCCCTGGCCGCGATGAACCGCTTCGGCGAGCGTCTGTATACGCATCTCAGCATCGATCCCGGGCAGCCGGTGCAACTGCGCGACTTTTTTAGTTCGCATACCCGCGTAGGCCGCGACATGCTCGGGACGGAGGACCTTTCGCGGGTGCTCAGCGCCCTCGGGATTGCTTCGGACACGTTCACCATTGTGGTCGAGGATCAGGAGACCCAGGCCGACAGCCTGTTCCTGTTGCGGCATACGCTCATGAACCCGTGGCTGCTGAAAAGCATGGGCGGCAAGAACCCGCTTGACCGGTATATGGAATACCTGGAGGAACTGATTCTCGCGGAGTTGGAACTCGGCGCCTGGCTCGGTAGCGGCGGTGCGACCAAGCATTCCGCCGCCGCGCGCAAGCAGCGCGCGTAAAAACATCGACCGGGTGCGCAGCCCGTCTGTCCGCATCGCTGGCCTGGATGGACCGAGTCCAATTCGCAGGCGGAAGATCGCGTGCGGTGAGCTCCCTGCTACAATGATATGAATCAATTACACGCGAGACTGCGCTGCCTGGAATCGGAGTGACTCAAGGGTAAAAAGCCAGGAGCCGACGCTGGTGGAATTTGGCGCGTCTGCCTGCGCCGGCTGTCAGCCAAGGCATCGCCGCAGGTGGTAATCCTCCGGGTTGTGCAGCCGGCACTTATCAGGAAACTCAATGAATCAATCCTCATACACACGAGATGAGCTGCTCGCCTGCGGTCGCGGCGAGATCTTCGGTCCCGACAACGGGCGCCTGCCGTTGCCCAACATGCTGCAACTGGACCGCATTACGCACATCGCCGCCAGCGGCGGTGCTTACGGCAAGGGTATTGTGGAGGCGGAGTTCGATATCCATCCGGGATTATGGTTCTTTGCGTGCCATTTCCAGGGGGATCCGGTGATGCCCGGCTGTTTGGGCCTCGACGCCTTGTGGCAGCTGGTTGGCTTCTTTCTTACCTGGAAGGATCTTCCCGGCCGTGGCCGGGCTCTGGGCGTGGGGGAAGTGAAATTCTTCGGCCAAGTGCTGCCGAGCGCCCGCAAGGTACGCTATGAGATAAACATCAAGCGTGTCATCGAACGCAAGCTGGTATTGGCCATTGGTGACGGCCGGGTACTGGTGGATGACCGCGAGATCTACACCGCGAGTGATCTGCGTGTCGGCTTGTTCACCTCCACGGATGCTTTCTAAGGTGCGGATATGACGCGTGTGGTGGTGACCGGGATTGGAGTCGTATCGTGTCTCGGCAACGACAAGGCGAGCGTCGCGGCCTGCCTGCGCGAGGGGCGTTCCGGTATCCGGCATGTGCAGGAATACGCGGATCTCGGTTTACGCAGCCATGTCGCAGGTACCCCGGACATCGACCTCGAGGCGCTGATTGACCGCAAGATCAAGCGCTTCATGGGCGATGCCGCGGCGTATGCTTATGTCGCCATGCGCAACGCCATCGACGATGCGGGACTCGTGGCCGCACAGGTATCTGATCCGCGCACCGGCCTCATTGCCGGCTCGGGCGGCGGCTCGGTTGCCAATCAGATAGACACGGCCGATACCTTGCGCAGCAAAGGCGTGCGCCGGGTAGGGCCTTATATGGTTCCGAGAACCATGTGCTCGACGGTTTCCGCCGGACTTGCAACCCCGTTTCAGATCAAGGGTATCAACTATTCCATATCCTCCGCATGCGCCACCTCTGCCCATTGCATCGGCGCCGCCATGGAACAGATTGAATTGGGCAAACAGGATGTCGTGTTCGCCGGCGGTGCCGAGGAATTGCATTGGGGCATGACCGGCATGTTTGACGCCATGGGTGCGCTGTCCACCAAGCGCAACGATACGCCGGCACAGGCGTCCCGGGCCTTCGATACCGGCCGTGACGGTTTCGTCATCGCCGGGGGAGCAGGCATCCTGGTGCTGGAAAGCCTGGAGCACGCTACCCGGCGTGGCGCCAGAATTTATGCCGAGTTGGTGGGGTACGGCGCCAGTTCTGACGGCTACGACATGGTGACGCCCTCTGGCGAGGGCGCGAGGCGATGCATGCAGATGGCGCTCGGCAGCACGCAGGGGCCGGTTGATTACATCAACGCTCACGGTACCTCCACGCCGGCCGGCGACATCGCCGAACTCATCGCCATTCGTGAAGTGTTCGGGCGCGCCGCACCTCCGATCTCATCCACCAAATCCATGTCCGGCCATTCTCTTGGCGCAGCCGGCGTGCACGAGGCGATTTACTGCCTGTTGATGATGGAAAACGGTTTCATCGCCCCCTCGATCAATATCGAGACATTGGATGCGCAGGCCGAGGGACTGGATATCGTGCGGCAGACGCGGGCCGCGGATATCGAGCAGGTGATGTCTAACAGTTTTGGCTTTGGCGGTACCAACGCATCTCTGGTATTCAAGCGCTACCGACACTGATCATGGAAATGCAATCTGGATTGCATGGAAATACCGCTCTTGGCCGGCCCGCGGGACTCCGGGGTTCCGTTGTTTGACACCGCGGGTATTCACGCTCACAGCGCCGCTGAATAGGCACTGTCTGCGGCTAACCTGCTTTTATCGGCGTCACTGGCTAAACCTGAAGCGTTTCGGCTCCTGGGGGGGGTACTCTTGTGGGGTCCGCCCGCGGCGGATCCTCCAGGCCCAGCAGGCCTGCAAACACAATCCGCTCTGCTGTTGGCCAGCCACCGCCGGCACGCGGTAACCGGGTTAGGCGAGACTTTCAAGGTCCGCGCGAATATCCGGGTTACCGCGAGAGCTGCGATTGCCCGAGCTGCGCTTTTCATGGCGCGCTGCCTGACCCCATCCTGTTTGAAGACCGTCTTGGAGCGTTTGGTCGCTGAGTCAAAAGGTATGAATTGACTGCGCACGGCGCCAGTCTGTGAGGGCGGCAGCGGTCAATACGGCGAGGTCAATCGGATCCTGGGTGGCGGCATCACTGCATCTCACATCGGAACAACGTTTTACTGGCAGGGAGTGGTTGCAGTGCGGTTCTTGCTGCCGATTAAAGCTGCTACCCTACATTGCTTATGCGACGCCAGGATTTTCACTACGTACTTCCCCAAGAACTGATTGCCCAGCATCCGCTGCCGCAGCGCACCGCCAGCCGCTTGCTCTGTCTTGATGGCGCGAGCGGCGCGCTTGCCGACCGGCGCTTCCGCGAGCTGCCCTCGCTGCTTAATCCCGATGATCTGCTGGTGTTCAACGACACGCGCGTAATTCCCGCGCGCTTGTTCGGCCGCAAAACCAGCGGCGGGGCGGTGGAATTTCTGGTGGAACGCCTATTGGATGAACACCATGCGCTGGTACTGGCGCGTGCCAGCAAGCCGCTGCGCGCCGGCATGCATGTATGCATGGCGGAAACGGCGGACGCCGTGATACTGGGCCATGAAGGTGAATTCGTCAGGGTGGAATTTACCAACGCCGTACTGCCGGAATTTCTGTACCAACACGGCCATGTGCCATTGCCACCCTACGTGCGGCACGCGGATAGTCCGGAGGACCATGAACGCTATCAGACGGTCTATGCACGGGTGCCGGGTGCGGTGGCGGCACCCACCGCCGGGCTGCATTTCGATGCGGACATGTTGCAGCAATTGCAACAGCTGGGTGTGAGCCAGGCTTGCGTGACGCTGCATGTGGGTGCCGGCACTTTTCAGCCGGTGCGTGAAGATAATATTCTTGAACACCGCATGCACAGCGAACAGGCGTTTGTATCGCAAGCCGTGTGCGACGCGGTGGCCGATACCCGCAGGCGTGGCGGGCGGGTGGTGGCGGTCGGTACCACGGCGGTACGCAGCCTGGAAGCGGCGGCGACGGGTAACGATGCACCCAGGGCGTTTGCCGGCGACACCACACTCTTTATATATCCCGGCTACAAATTCCGCGTGGTGGACGCCCTGATCACCAATTTCCACCTGCCGGAGTCCACCCTGCTGATGCTGGTGGCGGCTTTTGCCGGCCGGGGAAACGTGCTGGCCGCCTACCGTCACGCGATGCAACGGCGCTATCGGTTCTTCAGTTATGGGGATGCCATGTTCATAACACCTGCGCACGAAGCGCGGGGTCGCTAGGAAATGAATGTTTGTGCGGCCTTCGGCCGCGGCCATTCAAGAGGGCGGGCTTCCGCGCCCGCACGGCAGGCGACTTTCTTTGTAGCGCAAAGAAAGTCGCCAAAGAAACGCGCCCCGGTCGCGTGGTCGTCGAAGACGACGACTACCCTGCGCGCTTCGCTCGCTGCGGAGTCCGGCCGACAGTCCATCCATGGCCCGACGGCCGGAGCGCGGACATCCCTGTCCGCGCCCCTATGGGCTTAGCCTTGCTTGCGACAGCGCTCGCCACGCTCCAACGGGTCAGGAAGAACAAGAGCGCAACATCGAGCACATCTTTTTCTTTAAGCCCCCCTAGACGCCGCCGCGCACCGGAGCGAGTGAGGATCAGGCCCGTGTCGCTTCGACACGGGACGAAGCCAGGATGGCGAGCCTTCACAGCGGTGCAGGGATGCACCGTCTGCGAAGCCCCAAGCGAGGGGAGAGGCGGAAAGACGCGAAGCACTGCTTTGCGCCGCCGAACGCCGGACTGCTCCCAGGCCGGCCGGCAGCACGCGCAGGGGACCGCCGCAGGCGGCGGCGTCCGGGGGTGTCCTTTCTTTTCGCCCATTTTCTTTGGACATGCAAAGAAAATGGGCTCGTCGCGCGGGGGCGAGTCGCACCGCGACGAGCGCCCGACCAGAATGGTCGGGCTGGAACGAAACCCCGCAATAAATTTTTCGATTATCGAATCCGGTAAACTCCGCGCATGAAATTCGAACTGATGCACACGGAGGGTGCGGCACGGCGCGGCCGGCTGATTTTCGAGCGCGGCGTTGTGGACACGCCGGCCTTCATGCCGGTGGGCACCTACGGCACGGTCAAGGCCATGACACCCGAGGAACTGCGCGAGGTGGGCGCCCAGATCATTCTCGGCAACACCTTTCATCTGATGTTGCGTCCCGGTACCGAAGTCATCCGCGCCCACGGCGGGCTGCACGGCTTCATGCACTGGCACGGTCCTCTGCTGACCGATTCCGGCGGTTTCCAGGTTTTCAGTCTGGCGGAGCTGAGGAAGATCACGGAAGCGGGCGTGAGTTTCCAGTCGCCGGTGAACGGTGATCCGGTATTTCTGAGTCCGGAGGATTCCATTCGGGTGCAGCACGCGCTGGGGGCCGACATCATCATGGTGTTTGACGAATGCACACCCTACCCGGCGGACGAAACCACGGCGCGGGATTCCATGGAACTGTCACTGCGCTGGGCACAGCGCTGCAAACAGGCACACGGCGATAACCCGGCGGCGCTCTTCGGCATTGTGCAGGGCGGTATGTATGCACACTTGCGCGCCGCCTCGCTCGCGGGGCTGCAGGATATCGGCTTTGATGGCTATGCCGTGGGTGGCCTGTCGGTGGGTGAGCGGGAGGAGGAACGCTTGCAGGTGTTGGAGGCGATTGGCCCGCGCCTGCCGGCGGACAAGCCGCGCTACCTTATGGGTGTGGGCACGCCCGGGGACATCCTCGAGGCGGTGCACCGCGGTATGGACATGTTCGATTGCGCGCTGCCCACCCGCAACGCCCGCAATGGCCACCTGTTCACCTCGCAAGGGGTGGTGCGCATCCGCAACAGTAAATACCAATTGGATACTGGTCCGATTGATGCGGACTGCGGCTGTTATACCTGCCGGCATTACAGCCGGGCGTATCTGCGGCATTTGGACAAATGCGGCGAGATTCTGGCGCCGCGGCTCATGACCCTGCACAACCTTTATTACTACCAGCGGCTGATGGCTGAAATCCGGGCGGCGGTGGAGACCGGCCGGTTCGAGGCGTTGAGGGCCGAATTCCATGCCCGGCGACGGAAAATTCTGCCGGCTATGCCATAATTCGCCGCCACCGCGGCTAAAAGCCGCGCCGGGCGTTGTAGAATCCGCGCTCGCGCGCCGGGCCCATAGGCCCCATAGCGTTATCCAACCTTAAATACTGGATCGGGATTGCCCATGAACTTTTTCATTCAAGACGCCTACGCCGCCGGCGGGCCGGCCCCGCAGGGGGGCGGTCAGTTCATCACCATCATCATTTTCGTGGTGATGATCGCGTTTTTCTGGTTCTTTCTCATCCGGCCGCAGCAGAAGCGCCAGAAGGAGCATCAGAAGATGCTGGCGGCCATCGGCAAAGGCGACGAAGTGGTGACCGGCGGCGGGGTGCTGGGGCGGGTCACGGAATTGGGCGACCAGTTCATCACTCTGGAAGTGGCCCAGGGCGTCGAGTTGCACGTGCAGCGGCAGTCCATCGGCGCGGTCATGCCCAAGGGCACCCTCAAGAACCTCTAAACAGAGTTCCGGTTTTTTCTCATGTTGAACCGCTATCCGGCCTGGAAAAATATTACCGTCATTCTGGTGACGGTGCTGGGTATCCTGCTGGCGTTGCCGAATTTGTACGGCGATGATCCGGCGGTGCAGATTTCCGAGAACAACGCCACGCTCACCGCTACCACCACCACCCAGGTGGAGCAGGCATTGAACACGGCCAAGCTGCCGTACAAATCCGCAGTCCTCAACGACAACCGCATCCTGGTGCGCTTCAACGATACCGATACCCAGTTGCGTGCCCTGGGCGCGGTCAAGAAAACCCTGGGCAACAATTATTCCGTGGCCCTGAATCTGGCACCGCGTACTCCCAAGTGGATGCGCGCCATCGGCCTCAAACCCATGGCCAAAGGCCTGGATCTCCAGGGCGGCGTGCACTTCCAGTTGCTGGTGGACCTGAATGCCGCGGTGCAGACCAAACTGCAGCGCGACGCGACCGACATCCGCGGCAGCCTGCGCGAAAAGCTCATTCGCTACGAGGATGTGTCGTTGTCGGGCGACGCCATCAACGTAACGCTGCGTACCCCGGAGGATGTTGTTAAGGCCAAGAAATTCATCAGCACCGAATATCCGGAGCTGACCGTGACCCCGGGCAGCCAGCCCAATACGCTCACGGCGCGCATGAGCCCACAGAACATCCAGCAACTGCGCCAACTCGCGGTCGAGCAGAACATCACTACCTTGCGCAACCGCGTGAATGAATTGGGCGTGGCCGAGCCGGTGGTGCAGCAACAGGGCGGCAACAGCATCGTGGTGGAATTACCGGGCGTGCAGGATACCGCCCGCGCCAAGGAAATCCTCGGTGCCACCGCCACCCTGGAATTCCGTCTGGTGGATTACGGCGCCAATGCGGTGCTGGCCAAACAGACCGGTCATATTCCCCTGGATGACCAGCTGTTTCCGGACAAAGCCGGGAATCCGGTGCTGCTCAAGCGCGACGTCATTGTCAGCGGCGATCAGCTGGTGGATGCGGTCTCCGGTTACGACCAGGAAAGCGGCACCCCGGATGTGAATGTGACGCTGAATTCCGCGGGCGCCGCCAAGATGGGTGAAGTGACCCGCGAGAACCTCGACAAGCCCATGGCGGTGCTCTACATCGAGACCAAGACCGAACACACCACGGTCAATGGCCAAGCCGTATCGGTGCACAAGAAAGTCTATACCGTCATCAACGTTGCAACCATCCGCGGGATTTTCAGCAAGCGCTTCCAGATCACGGGGCTCGCCCAGGATGAAGCCCAGAATCTGGCGCTGCTGCTGCGTGCCGGTTCCCTGGCGGCGCCCATGGATATCGTCGAAGAACGCACCGTCGGTCCGAGCCTCGGTCAGGAGAATATCAAGCAGGGTTTCTATGCGGCGCTGCTGGGTTTCGTGCTGGTGGTGGCGTTCATCGCTTTGTACTACAAGATCTTCGGCGTGATCGCCGACTTGGCGGTGTTCATGAACCTGGTGCTGACGGTGGCGCTGTTGTCACTGATCCAGGCGACTCTTACCCTGCCGGGCATCGCCGGCATCGTGCTGACGCTGGGTATGGGCGTGGACGCCAACGTACTGATCAATGAACACATCCGTGAGGAAGTGCGCTCCGGCAATTCGCCGCAGGCCAGCATCCATGCCGGTTATCGCCGCGCTTTTGCCACCATCGTGGACGCCCACGTGACCACACTCACCGCCGCCGTCATGCTGTTCCTGTTCGGGGCCGGTCCGGTGAAGGGCTTCGCCGTAACCCTGTCCCTCGGCATTCTCACTTCACTGTTCACCGCTATCATGGGAACGCGCTCCCTCGTCAACTGGTTTTACGGCGGGCGCAATCTCAAGAAGCTGCCGGTGTAGGGGGAAGTCGTCATGGAATTTTTCCACAAAGTCCCGCAGATCAATTTCCTGGCAGCCCGCAAGCTGGCCATGGGCATGTCGGTAGCGGTGCTCATCATCGCCGTCGTCTCCCTGGCCATTCACGGCCTCAATTTCGGCGTGGATTTCACCGGCGGCGTCACCGTACAGGTTTCCTATCCGCAGCCGGCCGATCTGCGTCAGATACGCGAGACCCTGGGAACAGCCGGATACAAGGATGCCATCGTCCAGAATTTCGGCACGCCGGAAGAAGTGCTGATCCGTTTGCAACCCAAGAAGGGCGTGTCCGGCAAGGATACGGGCAGCGCGGTACTGACGGCGCTGCAGAAAGCTTCGCCTCAGGTGAAACTGGAACAGGTGAATTTCGTGGGTCCGGAAGTGGGCAAGGACCTGGCCACCAAAGGCGCGCTGGCATTTTTCCTGACGCTCACCGGGATTCTGCTGTACATCTGGTTCCGGTTCGAGTGGCGTTTGGCGTTGGGCGGCGTGGCCGCGACCCTGCATGACGTGGTGTTCACGGTGGGATTCTTCTCCATCTTCCATCTGGAATTCGATCTCAACGTGCTGGCCGCGGTGCTGGCGGTCATGGGTTACTCCGTGAACGACACGGTGGTGGTGTTCGACCGCATCCGCGAGGATTTCCGCATCACGCGCAAGGGCACGCCCTTCGAGATCATCAACCTGGCCGTCAACCAGACCCTGTCGCGTACCATCATCACCTCCGGCGTGACCTTGCTGGTGGTCATTGCGTTGCTGATCCTCGGCGGCCCGGTGCTGCACGGATTTTCCGTGGCGCTGTTCGTGGGCATCATCGTTGGAACCTATTCCTCCATCTATATCGCCAGCGCCACTGCGTTGATGCTGGGTGTCAGCAAGAAGGATCTCATGGTGCGGGTCAAGGATGACAAGAAAGTGGATGACATGCCCTGACGATTCGTCATTCCCGTGAAAATGGGAATCCAGTTCGTGAAGGGAAGGGTGAGGGGTAACTCTTGATTTCCTTTCTTTTCTCTCATGTAGGTCGGCAATCCTTTGCCGACGTTTCTAGCGTGCGGCCTCCGGCCGAGTGTAATTCAAAATAGCGGTTGCTTTTCTTTGGCGCAAAGAAAAGGCAATGCAGGGAGTAGTTACCGAGGGCAGGGTGAGGACGGCTTTGTAGGTCGGCAATCCCTTGCCGACGTTTCTAATGAGCGGCCTCTGGCCACGATTATTGAATACGGGTTCCCGCGCCCGCAGGCGTGATACTTTCCTTGTGCGAACAAGGAAAGTATCCAAAGGAAATCGCCCCTGGGATGCTGCCGCATCGCGGTTCCCTGTGCGTTTCCCTCCTTCTGGGCTTCGCAGACGGCACTTTCTGGCTGCGCATCCCGCTCCGCCTGAAAGTCGAGGGCGCACACCCGTATGCGCCCGCTCGAAGCGGTGCTTCTCGCCCCTGTGCCACTGCGAAGGCTCGCCATCCATGGCTTCGCCCGCGCTACTCGCGGCCTGATCCTCGCTCAGTCCAGTGCTCGGCAGTATCAAAGGGGTTCTGGGATATGTCTATGCTGGTGTAAAGTTGTGTTGTTTGGCATCATTTTAATATCATTCTTGTGGAGTTAAAGTCCGGTATCAGAAGCTCATTGTGATGAAAAATCATTTTTGCATAAATGCAAAATATCTTTGTGGCAACCGCATTCACTGGGACATTTAGAAGTGACATATATCGCAATTATCATTCTAGGTGCGTTGGGTGTATATGCCTCCGGAAGGATTTCGACAAACATGTGGAAACGGCAGGACCCAGATGGGTATTCAAGCCATATTCCACCCACGCCGGAATCCGGCATTATTCCAACGTGGGTGTCTTTTCTCAATTTAGTCTCTTACGCCACAATAATAATCGCCGTAATCATGCTCTTAGTTAAATACCTGTAGTGCGTTGATGGCTGTATTAACAGAAACTTGCAACCGTGAATATATCGCTGCCTATAAAAACAAGAAGACTATCGATTAGACGTTGTTCTTTGGCCGATGCAGAGCCGATGTGGAAGATGGAAAACGATGAGCAAGTTAAAAAATATCTAGGTAAACCATCCGGAAGATTACTGGAAGAATATAAAAAGTGTATCCGTGAAAAATATTATGACAATCATGATATATACGCAATTATAGAAAAGAATAGCTTGGAGTTTATAGGATATTGCTCTTTAAGAAAGAAGCTTATACGAGAAATTGATTGCACAGAGGAGTTTTGCGAATTTTGGTGCATACTTGCTGGGGACAAACAGGGAATTGGATATGGAAGTGAAGTCATACAGAAACTGATCTCTATCGGATTTAATGATCTTAATTTAGACAAGTTGTACGCTGTAACTAAGAATCCGTGGGCTGTCAAAATTAACAATGCATTAGGCATGGAGAAGATTGGACGATCTGATGATCAAGATATTTATGTTCTAACTAGAGAGCAATACATAAATTATAGAGACTGATTCTTTTAGCTTAATAATGGTTTGAGTTCCTCCGCCAGCGCCTGAAAGATTTTCTCGCCGCCCGCGAGGATGTTGCCGTTCTCGGGAAAACCCGGGGTGCCGTCGAAGTGACCGATGAGGCCGCCGCACTCCTGGATCAGGAGTACGCCGGCGGCCATGTCCCAGGGTTTCAGGCCCATTTCCCAGAAGCCATCCAGGCGGCCGGCGGCCACGTACGCCAGATCGAGTGCCGCGGAACCGGCGCGGCGCACCCCGGCGGCTTTGCGCACCACCGCCTCGAACATCTTCATATAGAGATCAAGATTGTGTTTCTCGCGGAACGGGAAGCCGGTGCCGATGAGCGCGCCGTCCAGGGTTTTGAGCGCGGTAACGCGCATGCGTTTGCCGTCCACCTGCGCGCCTTCGCCGCGGCTGGTGGTGAACAATTCCTGGCGCATGGGATCGTAGATCACGCCGTGTTCGAGACGGCCGCGATGCTTGAGGGCGATGGAGACGCAGAATACCGGAAAGCCATGCAAAAAATTGGTGGTGCCGTCCAGCGGGTCAATGATCCACTGGAATTCATCATTGCTTCCCTGGGCGCCGCTCTCCTCGGCGAGGATGGCGTGGTCCGGATGGGCCTTGCGGATGGTGTAGATGATGTCTTCTTCGGCCAAGCGGTCCACCTGGCTCACGAAATCGTTGTGTTCCTTGGCTTTGATGGTCAGCCGGTCAATCCGGCCCACGTGACGGATGATGATGTCACCGGCGCGGCGCGCGGCGCTGATGGCGATGTTCAGTAATGGCTGCATAAAAAAGTCTCTTCGCGGGCGCGGGCGGAAATGTGGATTGCGGTTAAAGAGCGGGCCGCGCCGATGTGAAGCAGCGCGGCAGGGCGCGTAGAATAGCAGAAGCCGCAAACTGCCTCCAATCAAATGCCACGTCACATCCGCATCGTACTGGTGGAAACCAGCCACCCCGGCAATATCGGCGCCGCCGCCCGCGCCATGAAGACCATGTGCCTGGATCAACTGGTGCTGGTGAACCCCGTGGAATTTCCCCATGCTGAAGCCAGCGCCCGTGCCTCGGGTGCCGCCGACCTATTGGAGCGGGCGCAGGTGGTGACGAGTCTGGATGCAGCGCTTGCCGGCTGCACCCTGGTGGCCGGTACCAGCGCACGCCGGCGCGCGCTCGGTCCGTCTGCGCTGACACCGCAGGAATGCGTGCGGAAGTTAATGGCGGTATCAACGGATCAGGACGTAGCGGTGGTGTTCGGCCGCGAGCGCACCGGTCTCACCAATGAAGAAACTGATCGCTGCCATTACCTCATGCACGTCCCTGCGAACCCGGACTACGCCTCGCTGAATCTCGCCGCCGCCGTGCAGGTGATCGCCTATGAGTTCATGCGGGCGCGGGAAATGTCAGGCACGGCGGCAGCCAGTGAATCGCGATTCGCCACTGCCGAGGAGATGGAGGGCTTGTATGCGCACTTGGAGACAGCCGCGCGTGACGCTGGTTTCCTGGATCCCGCCAATCCCAAGCATCTCATGCGGCGTCTGCGGCATCTGTTTAACCGCGCCCGGCCCGACCCGAGCGAGGTGAATATCCTGCGTGGCTTGTTGAATGCACTGCAGCAAGCCAAGCACGGCAATGGGCCGGGAAAAGATTGATTTCGCACCTTGGTATAATGCCGTCCTAAACCCTGGCATTACGGCGTCTTCATAGATATGGCCATTTACCTGGATCACAACGCCACCACACCGCTGGATCCGCGGGTGCTGGACGCCATGCTGCCGTGGTTGCAAGGCACGCACGGGAATCCGTCCAGCGTCCATCGCCCGGGGCGCGAAGCCCGTGCAGCGCTGGATAGGGCGCGCATGCAGGTGGCGGCACTGGTGAGCGCGCAGCCTGCCCAGGTGATTTTCACCGGCGGCGGTACCGAAGCGGATAACCTGGCGCTCAAAGGCGTGTGCGGCAGCAAACCCCAGGGCCGTGTGCTGGTCAGCGCCATCGAACACGCGGCGGTGCTGGGGCCGGCGGAGGATCTGGTCCGGCAAGGTTGGCAAGTGCAGCGGCTTCCCGTGGATGCCGACGGCCTGCTTGATTTTAATGGACTGCAGAAAATGCTGGCTGACGACGTGCGCCTGGTTTCGGTGATGCTGGCGAATAATGAGACCGGTGTTATCCAGGATGTGAAAGCAGTCCGCGAATGTGTTCGGCGTTACGCTGTGTTGGTGCATACCGATGCCATCCAGGCAGCCGGCAAACTGCCGGTGGATTTTGTCGCGCTGGGCGCCGACCTCATGAGTCTGTCGGCCCACAAGCTCAGCGGTCCGCGTGGCGTGGGTGCGCTCATCGTGGATCGGCGCGTGGACTTGGCGCCACAGATAACCGGCGGCGGTCAAGAACACGGACTGCGCGGCGGCACCGAAAACCTTGCGGGTATCATTGGATTCGGCAAGGCGGCGGAATTGGCGCGCATGGAACTGGATAGACGCAGCCGGCATTTGCGTGGGCTGCGGGATCAATTTGAAGCGCGGCTTAAATCCATGCCTGGCATCCGTATTTTCGCCGCGCACGCGGAACGCCTGCCCAATACCGTACAGATTGGCGTCGCGGGCTTCGACGGAGAGATGGTGGTGATGGAACTGGACAAGCGTGGCATTGCGGTGTCGAGTGGATCCGCCTGCCATAGCGGCAGCGGTCAACCCAGCCATGTGCTGCTGGCCATGGGCATGGATGCGGTACAGGCGCGCACTGCAGTGCGCATCAGTTTTGGGATGGATAACAGCGCGCATGATGTGGAGGCGCTGTTGGCGGCGCTGGCCGCGTTTACTTCAAAACGTACCGGCGCGCTGGCGCTCGCATGAAAAGTACGGGGACCGCATGAATCACAAAGTCATCTATCTGGATTATGCCGCCACCACGCCGGTGGATCCGCGGGTGGCGGAGAAAATGGCGGGTTGTTTGACTTGCGAGGGCATGTTTGCAAATCCTGCTTCCGCGCATGCGCCGGGACGGGCAGCGCGTGGCGCGGTGGAACAGGCCCGCAGCCAGGTGGCGGCGTTGGTAGGCGCCGAGCCCGGCGAGATCATTTTTACGTCCGGCGCCACGGAATCCGACAATCTGGCCATCAAGGGCGCGATGCACTTCTATAAGGATAAGGGCCGGCATCTCGTCACCTCACGCATCGAGCACAAGGCAGTGTTGGATACCTGCAAACAGCTGGAGCGCGATGGCTTCGAGGTTACCTGGCTAAAGCCGGACGTGGATGGTTTGATTCAAGCGTCCATGGTCGAGCAAGCCTTGCGTCCCGACACGGTGCTGGTTTCGATCATGCATGTGAACAACGAAATCGGGACCCTCAACGACATCGCCGCCATCGGTCGTATCACCCGTGAGCGCGGCGTTTTATTCCACGTGGATGCGGCCCAGAGTGCCGGCAAGCTGCCGATAGATTTGAAAACCCTGCTCGTGGACCTCATGTCCTTTTCCGGTCACAAAGTCTACGGTCCCAAGGGCATCGGTGCGCTCTATGTACGCCGCGAGCCACGCGTGCAGCTCGACCCGCTGATCCACGGCGGCGGGCACGAACACGGGTTGCGTTCCGGTACCCTCGCCACCCATCAAATCGTCGGTATGGGCGCAGCCTTTGACCTCGCGCGCCAGGAACTCGCGCAGGAAGCTCCGCAGCTGCAGGCACTGCGCGAACGCTTGTGGCAAGCGTTACATGCTGCGATACCCCGGGCGCTGTTGAACGGTCACCCGAGCCAGCGCGTTTGCGGGATACTCAATGTGGCCTTCCCCGGCATCGAGGGCGAGAGTCTGCTGTTTGCCTGCGATGCACTCGCGGTTTCCAGCGGTTCCGCCTGCACCTCGGCGGACCGGCAACCCTCGTTCGTGTTGCGTGCGCTGGGACGGGACGATCAATTGGCCGGCAGCAGCATCCGCTTCAGCATCGGGCGATTCTCCACCGCTGCGGAGGTGGACGCGGCGGTGTCCATCGTGAGTGAGGAATATCGCCGGCTGCTGGATTTGGCGCCGACGGGATAGATGCATGCCGGGCTCCGCGACCGAATACAGCGCCACGGTCTGGACACATTTCCGCAGGCCCTGCAATGCGGGTGAATTCCCGGCAGGCACGGCCGGGGTGCTGTCTGGCGAGGCGGGCGCGCGCCAGCGCGGCCGCGCCGTGGCATTCCAGCTACAGGTCACCGCCGGTGGCCAGGTAGCCGATTGCCGCTATCGGGTCTATGGTTGCCCCGCCACCATCGCCTTGTGTTCCCTGACCAGTGAAGCGCTCAAGGGCCGACCGCTGGCCGCGGCCACCGCGTTCAGCGTGGTCGCACTGGCGGAGCAGCTGGGCTTGCCGGCCGCAAAGCGTAGCGCGGCATTGACGGTGGAAGACGCCATCCGCAGCGCCGCCGGGAGGTACAATAGCCCCGGGTGGCTGCCGCTGGCGGCCACGGAATTGACACACAGAGCTTAACGATGGCCATTACCTTGACGGATGCCGCCGCCCGGCGGGTTAACAGCTACCTGGAGAAGCGTGGGGGTGGGTTGGGCTTGCGCTTGGGCGTCAAGAAAACCGGCTGTTCCGGTTTCGCCTATATCGTGGATTATGCGGATGCCGCCAATCCTGAAGACGTGATTTTCGAGCAACACGGCGTCAAAGTGCTGGTGAGCCGCGACCATCTGGCTTTCCTGGACGGTACCCAGGTGGATTTCGTGCGCCAAGGCATCAATGAGGCCTTCCAGTTCCATAATCCAAATGTGAAAGATGAGTGTGGCTGCGGAGAAAGTTTCAACATCTAAAAACCCTTGATTTTCCGGGGCTTCCACCTGATTTTCATTGCCTATACCTGCCCCCTGCCAGTACACTTAACTCTTTGAACGCGCTGAAAATCCGTGGTCCAATGCCACGGACGGCCCCGCCCTGCGGGCGCCCGGCATATTTCACATACCCTCAACGCATCTGGAGTTGTATTCGTGGCCAATGAGCGCACCCTGTCCATCGTCAAGCCCGATGGCGTGGCGAAGAATATCATCGGCGAAGTCTATACCCGCTTCGAGAAGGCGGGACTGAAAATCGTGGCGGCGCGTATGTTGCATCTGACCCGTTCCCAGGCGGAAGCTTTCTATAGCGTGCATCGGGAGCGGCCGTTCTTCAAGCCGCTGGTGGATTTCATGATTTCCGGACCGGTGATGGTGCAGGTACTGGAGGGCGAGAACGCCATCGCCCGCAATCGCGAGGTGATGGGCGCCACCAATCCCAAGGACGCCAAACCCGGGACCATCCGCGCCGATTTCGCCAAGACCGTGGATGAGAATGTGGTGCATGGTTCCGATGCCTTGGAAACCGCGGGGAACGAAATTGCCTTTTTCTTTTCACAAAATGACCTCTGTCCGCGTTCGCGCTGAATACCCATGACCGAGATTGTCACCAAGGTGAATTTGCTGGGCCTGGATCGCCAGGCGCTGGAAGTGTTGTTCGCGGCACTCGGCGAGAAATCTTTCCGCGCGCGCCAGCTCATGCAATGGATCTATCACCGCAGTGTGACCGATTTCGACGCCATGACTGATCTTGGCAAATCCTTGCGCGCCAAACTCAAGGAATGCGCTGAAATCCGTGTACCGGAAGTCGTGAGCGAACAGTTTTCCGAAGACGGTACACGCAAATGGCTGTTGGGAATGGATTCCGCAAACGGTATCGAGACGGTATTCATCCCGGATCATGAGCGTGGCACTCTATGCATCTCCTCGCAGGTAGGGTGCGCCATGGATTGCAGCTTCTGCGCCACCGGCAAGCAGGGTTTCAACCGCAATCTCAACGCCGCCGAGATCGTTGCTCAGGTATGGCTGGCGAACCAGCGCCTGGGCGCCATCCACGGACTGGAGCGCGCCATCACCAATATCGTGTTCATGGGCATGGGTGAGCCGTTGGCCAATTACAAGCATGTGCTGACGGCATTGCACGTCTTCCTGGATGATTTCGGCTATGGTTTGTCGAAGCGCCGCGTGACCGTGAGTACCTCAGGATTGGTGCCGAATCTCAACAAGCTTGCCGAGGAATGCGATGTGGCGCTGGCGGTCTCGTTGCACGCACCCAATGATGCGCTGCGCGACGTGCTGGTACCCATCAACAAGGTTCATCCCATCGCCGAGCTCATGGATGCTTGCCGCTATTACGTACGCAATCAGGACCGTAGCCATGTTCATATCACATTCGAGTACGTCATGCTCGCTGGCGTGAATGACGGCTTGGATCAGGCACGGGAACTGGCGGTTCTGGTCGCGGACATTCCCTGCAAAGTAAACTTGATTCCCTTCAATTCTTTTCCGGGTACTCAATATCAGCGCTCGCCTGACGAGGTTATTGAGCGTTTCGCAGAGTACCTATGGGGGAAAGGGATAGTCACCATCACACGCCGCACCCGTGGCGACGACATTGATGCCGCCTGCGGCCAACTGGCGGGTAAAGTTCAGGACCGGATTCACCGCGAGCAACGCATGCGCGACCAATTGGAGGTGCGGGTATGAGAATCCTGAAAGCGGTAAGCATTATGGTTATGACAGCGGTGCTCATGCTCGCGGGTTGTGTCAGCAGCTCGACAACGCCGGGTGACAAGGTTTCATTGAAACATGCCTCCCAGTACAACGTGGAACTGGGCGTAGCCTACATGCGCCAGGGTCAGCGCGATCTGGCCATGCAGAAACTGCAATTGGCATTGCAACAAAATTCCGACAATGCGAATGCCTATTCGGCGCTCGGACTGCTCTACAACAGCACCGGCGACATCGAGCGTGCCGATGAGAACTACCGCAAGGCCTTGAGTGAGGCACCGCATGATCCGCAGATTCAGAACAACTATGCCGTGTTCCTGTGCCAGCAGGGCAAACCCAAAGAGTCGGATAAATACTTCGTTGAGGCGGCGGAAAATCCGTTGTATCCGACGCCAGAGGCGGCCTATACCAATGCCGGCGTGTGCGCCAACCTTATTCCTGACAAGGCGGCCGCAGAACAATATTTCCGCAAGGCCCTCGCCATCAATCCGAGGTTTCCCGAGGCCCTCTATCAGATGGCGCGGCTGAGCTTTGAACAGAAGCAATATCTCGAGGCGCGAGCTTTCATCGAGCGGTTCAATGCCGTGGCGCCGCAGCCGCGTCCGGAAGTGCTGTTACTGGGTGTGCGTACCGAGAAAGCACTCAGGAATAACCGCGAGGCCGCTGCTTACGCCAAGAAATTGCGCACACTGTTCCCCAATTCGACCGAAACACAGCAGTTAGATCAGAGTTATAACGATGCAGGAAATACCGGCTGAAAAGCCGTTGCTAGACACCGGTGACAGTCTTGGCGGGGCGCTGCGTACCGCCCGGGAGGCTCGTGGTTTATCCGTGCACAAAGTCGCCCAAGACATGCACGTGAGCGATGACGTCATCCAGGCCCTGGAGCACGATGATTTCGCCCATTTGGGCGCGCCCATTTTCGTGCGCGGTCATTTGCGAAATTATGCGCGTCTTCTGGGTTTGCCCGAGGCCGAGGTGCTGGCAGTCGAACATGACGCCGACAAGCTGGCGCCACCACCGCTTATCACTCTGCAGCCGGACGGCGGCCGCGCCTTCGGGCGGCGCTTTGGTATGCCGATATTCTCCGGAATAATCATCCTGGTACTGATGGCCTTGGCCGTGGTGTGGTGGCAGCACCGCAATGCCGAACAGCCTGTCGCCGTGGGGGCTGAATACGGTACGATCGCCACGCCGAAACCGGTGGCAATGGCGTCACAGACGACGTCGATTCGCGCCACATCAGCGGGAAGCACAGATGCATCCATGTTGGAAGCCGCGACAGCGCAATCGAAAACAACCCTGCCACACAGACCGGCATCGGCTCCGGCTGAGATCAAGCTAACACCAGGTATAAAGTCAGCGGCGGTACCAGCGGCGCGCGTGAATAAAGCGGTGACTTCGGTAGCCGAGACCGGCGCTGCGCAGTCATCCCAATTCACCCATGCGCAATTCACCCTGAGCCAGCCTTCCTGGATCGAGGTGTATGACGCGAGCGGCAAGCGACTGTATTACAATCTTGCGCCTGCCGGCGCCACGCTGAAGGTATCGGGTGCCGGTCCGCTGCAGGTTTTCCTCGGTAATTCACCGGGTGTGAGTATTGAATTGAACGGTATGCCCTTCAACCTGGCACCGTTTACGCAACCTGACAACACGGCACGCTTCCGTCTGGGTGAAACTGCCGGCAATGGCGCCCAAGCCGGTTGATAGTGCGGGCCATCACTGATCCTCTCGGGGTAGCTGCTTGACTAACCTGATCCAGCCCATCCGCGGCATGAACGATATTTTGCCGGACGCGACTCCGCGGTGGCAGTATTTGGAAGCGGTGACGCGCACGGTGCTCGCGGCGTATGGCTACCGGGAAATCCGCGTGCCCATCCTGGAGAAGACCGAGCTTTTTGCGCGCTCCATCGGCGAAATTACGGACATCGTCGAAAAAGAGATGTACTCTTTCGAGGACCGCAACGGCGACAGCTTGACGCTGCGTCCCGAAGCCACCGCCGGCATGGTGCGTGCAGGCCTGAGCAACGGACTCTTATATAATCAGGTGCAGCGCTGGTGGTCTGCAGGTCCCATGTTCCGCCACGAGCGTCCGCAGAAAGGCCGTTACCGTCAGTTTCACCAGATTGACGCAGAAGCCTACGGGCTACCGGGCCCGGATATTGATGCCGAGCTGATCGTGATGTTGGCGCGGCTGTGGAAACGTCTCGGCATCCGGCAAGTGGAACTGCGCATCAATACCCTCGGCTCTCCCGAGGCACGCGCCCGCTATCGTGACAAGCTGGCGGCATTCCTGCGTGGTCATGCGCAGCAACTCGATGAAGACAGCCGCCGCCGGCTTGATAGCAATCCGCTGCGGGTGCTGGACAGCAAGCATCCGGAAACCCGCAAGCTGGTGGAGCAGGCACCCAACCTGCTGGATCACCTGGATGATGGATCGCGCGAGCATTTCGCCGAACTCCAGGTTCTGCTTGATAATGCGGGCGTGAGTTATGTGGTCAATCCGCGGCTGGTGCGCGGGTTGGATTACTATTCGCGCACCGTGTTCGAGTGGGTAACGACACGGCTCGGCGCCCAGGACGCGGTTTGTTCCGGCGGCCGTTACGACGGGCTGGTGGCGCAATTGGGCGGCAAGCCCATGCCGGCCATCGGTTTTGCCATGGGGGTGGAGCGCCTGGTGGCGCTCATGGAGGAGGAAGGCGTACCGGTTCCGGATACGGCACCGCACGCCTATCTGGTGAGGGTCGGCGCACTGGCCGAACGCGCGGGATTGCAACTGGCGGAGCAGCTGCGCGAGGCGTTGCCGCAGCTCAGATTGATCATGGATTGCAGCGGCGGTGGCTTTGCCAACCAGCTGAAACGCGCTGATAAAAGCGGTGCGCGCGTGGCACTGGTGCTGGGGGAGGACGAGGCCAAGATTCAGCAGGTGGGTTTCAAGCCACTGCGCAATACCACCGAACAGGTGAAGGTGCCGTGGGATACAGCCGCTGCGCGGCTGGCACCCTGGCTGGAATGATTACAATGATTACTATACAGAGGCACGCGGGTGCCTTGCATTATTCAGGAGTGCAGTGTGGACGAGTTTCTTTCCGATAAAGAACAGGCGGAACGCCTGAAGAAATGGTGGCTGGATAACTACAAATCCATTGCGGCCGGCATTATCATCGCCATTATCATTATTTTTGGTTGGCGCTGGTGGCAACACCGTACACAGGTACGCAGCCTTACAGCCTCGGCGATGTATAACCAGCTGGGCTCGATGCTGTCCACCAACAATGGCCCGCCGGCTTTGAAAGTCGCCAATGACTTGATCAACAACTACGCTGACACGCCGTATGCCTCTCAAGCGGCATTGGCCATGGCCCAATATGATGTCGGTACCCAAAAACCGGATGATGCCATGCAGATGCTCGATTGGGTCATCAAGAACAGCAAGGATGACGGTCTCAAGCTGCTGGCGCGGTTACGGCTGGCGCGAGTCAAACTGATGGTGGGTGATCCGCAGGCGGCCTTGAGCGCGCTGGCGAACGTGCAGCCGGGCGGCTTTGCGGCACTCTATGACGAGGTACGCGGCGATGCTTATATGACGCTGGGCCAGACCGCCAAGGCCCGCGCTGCATACCAACAGGCCTTGGATGCATGGACTACGGACATGGGGGACAAATCTCTGGTGCAGATGAAGCTCAATGACCTGGTCGAAGGACCGGTCACCGCGGCCAGCAAACCGCCGGTGGCGGGCACCGAATCAGGAGCAACCAAACCGTGAAGCAGCTGATTGCTCTTACATCCTTGGCATTGCTGCTCGCGGCTTGCGCAAGTAGCAACGTGGAGCCGCCCGCGCCCCTGGTGAAGTTCACGCCGAAGGTGAAAGTGGAAAAGGTATGGAGCGCGTCCGTAGGATCCGCGGATGCCATTCTGCGTCTTGGAATCGTGGCCGCCAGCGACGGCACGAATGTCTATACAGCCGCTCATGATGGCGATGTCTATGCGTTCGCGCTTCAGGATGGCCGCAGGCGCTGGACGGTCAGTACAAAACTATCCATCTCTGCAGGCCCCGGGGTAGGGCAGGGCATGGTGGTGGTGGGCTCCAGTGACGGCACGCTGCTGGCACTCAATGCTGTCAATGGTAAACAATTGTGGAAGACTAACGTCAGCGGAAGCATTCTCGCCAGTCCTGCGGTGGACCAGACCGCGGTAGTTGTAGATACCACCGATGGCCACATTATCGCATTGTCACCTGCCAGCGGGGTGAAACTTTGGAGCGTATCCCGTGAGGCGCCAAATTTGTCCTTGCGTGGGGCGTCGCCGACGGTGATTAACGGCAATATGGTGTTGCAAGGACTGGACAGCGGCAAGCTACTGGCGCTCAATCTCGCCGATGGCACTCAGCGCTGGCTCGCCACCGTCTCCGCACCCACTGGCAATAATGACCTGTCGCGACTTGTGGACCTGGATGGCGTACTGGCGGTGGGCAACGACGATATTTATGCCGTGAATTACCAGGGACGGGTCGTGGAGATGGCGCGGGATAGCGGTCAAATCCTGTGGACGCGGGAAATGTCGAGTTACACCGGTGTGAGCGAGGGGGCCGCGCATATCTACGTCGCCGACATGCATGGCTCTGTCTGGTCATTGGATAAGAGCACCGGCGTACCGGCTTGGACGCAACCCGCCATGCGCGCACGCGATCTGACCTTGCCGGTGCCGTATCTCGACACGGTGGTGGCCGGCGATCTGGAGGGCTATCTGCACTTCCTCTCCAAGAGTGACGGCAGTATCGTGGCACGCGTGCGGCTGGGCAGCGATCCGATCCTGGCACCGCCCATCGTGGTGAATGGCCTGCTGGTGGTGCTGACTACCGGCGGTGACTTGGCGGCCTACAAGGTCGAGCCTCTCCGTCAATAGCAGCCACGCTGGTGTTACCCTGAGTATGAGACCCGCGGCCAGCCGCCGCGGGTACGGATTCCATCATGTTGCCTGTCATCGCGCTCGTCGGCCGCCCCAATGTGGGTAAATCCACGCTCTTCAATCTACTGACGCGCTCCCGTGACGCGCTGGTGGCGGATGTGCCGGGACTCACCCGCGACCGCCAGTACGGCTTCGGCAAACTGGGTCCACGGCCTTACGTCGTGATAGATACCGGCGGCTTGGATGGCATCGGTGCAGGCCTCATGGGTCAGATGGCGAAGCAGACCCTCAAGGCGTTTGAGGAATCGCATGCCGCCATCCTGCTGGTAGACGGCCGTGCGGGACTTAATGCCGCCGATCAGGTCATCGTCCAGCAACTGCGACGTGCCGGTAAACCCCTGTATATCGCCGTCAATAAGACCGAGGGCATGCCGGCGGACCTGGTCACCGGCGAATTTCACATGCTCGGTCTCGGTCAACCGCATGCCATCGCCGCCGCTCATGGCACCGGTGTCGAAGCATTGATCGAGACGGTATTGGAGCACCTGCCGCCGGATACCGATGTGCCGCCTGAGGATGATCAGCGTATCCATGTGGCCGTCATTGGCCGCCCGAACGTCGGCAAATCAACGCTCATCAATCGCCTGCTGGGGGAAGAGCGGTTGGTAACCTACGATCAGCCCGGCACCACGCGCGACAGCATTTTCGTGCCCTTCGAACGTGACGGCCGTGCCTACATGCTCATCGATACCGCCGGCGTGCGCCGGCGCGCGCGCGTTGAGGACAAAATTGAGAAGTTCAGCATCATCAAAACCTTGCAGGCCATTGATCGAGCCCGGGTTGTGATCACGCTGCTGGACGCCCGCGAAGGCATCACCGAACAGGATGCCTCATTGCTGGGCCTTGTTCTGGATGCCGGCCGGGCGTTGGTGCTTGCGGTCAACAAATGGGATGGTCTGGACAACGATCAGCGTAACAATGTCCGACGCCTAATCGATCTCAAGCTGCCGTTCCTGGATTTCGCGGAGTTGCATTTCATTTCGGCGCTGCACGGCAGCGGCGTCGGCGAGCTGATGGTTTCGGTGAATCGGGCGTATGCAGCCGCGAACCGCGAGTTGTCCACCCCGGAACTCACGCGCGTGTTGGAAACCGCGGTCGTACAACATCAGCCGCCGTTGGTGCGCGGCCGGCGTATCCGGCTGCGTTACGCCCATCAGGGCGGGCGCAATCCTCCGGTGATTGTGATTCACGGTAACCAGACCGAAGCGGTACCGGATACTTACCGTCGTTATCTGGAAGGTACTTTCCGCAAGGTCTTTGATCTTTACGGCACGCCGGTGCGTATCGAGTTCCGCACCGGAAAGAATCCATATGCGGAACGCCGCAAGAAACTCACGCCCAAGAAAGCCATGGTGGCCCGGCGCCAGCGGCGGATCACTCGCAGCCGCAAGCCAAAAAAATAGCGTGGGGTTTCCAGGCTATTTTCCAACATTGATGCCAGTGGTCTTAAAAATATGTGCATGGCGGCTGGATTCCTCCGGCACTCGGGAAGAGAGGTGGGCTCCTCCCCAATGGGGAAGGGTTTTCTAAATATTCAAATTAATGATGATGACCACCTGCGGCATGCACATGGCCGTGGGCGAGCTCTTCTGGGGTTGCCGTGCGGATTTTCAGGACAGATACGTCGAAGTGCAGTATCTTGCCCGCCAATGGATGATTGGCGTCCACGGTGACATGTTCCGAATCCACCGCGGTCACCGTTACCGTGTGTTCACCGTGCTCAGCCTCCGCATGAAAGCGCATTCCCGGCTTGATCTCGTTTTTGGCATCGAACATTTTGCGTGGCACTTTGTGGCTCAAGGTTTCGTTACGCAGGCCGTAACCCTTCTCGGGCGGTATGCTCACTTTGACCGAATCTCCCGCGTGCTTTCCCGCGAGCGCCTCTTCCAGCCCGGGAATGATGTTCCCGGAGCCGTGCAGGTAATCCAGGGGTTTCTGGCCCTTGGAACTGTCCAGGACAGTGCCATCCGTGTCGGTGAGGGTGTAGTCAATGGAAACCACGGTGTTTTTCTCAATGTGCATGCCGGAATCCTGAGAGCTAAAAATAAGGGCGGCATTCTATCCTGCCGCGTGCTTACTGACCAGGTTTTTTGTCGATTGTCTTGAATCCGTTCATTGGCTAAAGTCCGCAATCCTTGAGGCAGCTTTTAATGGGAGAAGGTATGCTTTCCATTGTCGAGGCGGAGCGCGGCGAGTACCGGCTATCCACCGATCCTGCCAGACTTGATGCGGTCGCGGTTCAGGCCTATCTCACGCGTTCCTATTGGGCGCAAGGCATACCTCTGGAGACCGTCGAGCGTGGCTTGCGTAATTCCCTGTGTTTTGGCCTGTACCATCGTGAGGCGCAGGTAGGTTTGGCGCGGGTCATCAGCGACTATGCAACATTCGCTTATCTTTGTGACGTCTATGTACTGGAAGATTATCGCGGCAAGGGGTTAGGAAAATGGCTTATGGACTATGTCATGAGGCATCCCCAGTTGCAGAACCTGCGCCGCTTCTCGCTGGCGACCCGTGATGCCCATGACCTCTATCGCCGGTTCGGTTTCCAGCCTCTGGCGCGGCCGGAGCGGGTGATGGAGATACGCAATGACGGCGTTTACCGGCAACAGTGATTCGGGGGTGGTTATGCAGTTCTCGAAGTTGGTGCGTCTGGCTCAGGGTCTGTTGTGGCTGGGCGTATTGGCGGCTTCCGCCAGCGCCGCGGCGACAGCGGCTAAACCAGCAACCACGGCAGCCGCGCAGCGCGCTCGCTCATGGTTTCCTCCCGCCCATGTGGTGGTGGTGATCGAGGAAAATAAATCGTTCTCAACGATTATCGGCAGTGCCGATGCGCCCTATATCAATGAACTTGCGAAGCAAGGCCTGCTGTTCACTGACGCCCATGCGGTGATGCATCCCAGCCAGCCGAATTACGTGGCGCTCTTCTCCGGGTCCAACCAAGGCTTGACGGACGATTCCTGCCCCCATGATTTGAGTGGTCCGAGTCTTGCAAGCGAATTACTGGCAAAAAGGCTGAGCTTCGCCATCTACTCAGAAAACCTGCCTGCCGTTGGCTATGCGGGCTGTTCAGGCTCCGGCGGGCTTTATCGGCGCAAACACAATCCGGTGGTGGACTGGCAGGCAGCGGGTCTGCCGGCTGCACTCAATCAGCCATTCCGCAATTTCCCGCGGGATTATTCCAAATTACCGACGGTGGTTTTCGTGATCCCCAACATGATGAACGACATGCATGACGGGACCATTGCAGAGGGTGACGCCTGGTTGGGGGCGCACATGAGCAAATATGTCCGCTGGGCCAAGAGACATAACAGCCTGCTGATCATCACCTGGGATGAAAGCGATGCCAACAGTTTCACCAACCAGATTCCGCTGATCGTGGTGGGCGCCCATGTGAAACCGGGAAGGGACGGTAATCACGTCACCCACTACAGTGTGCTGCGCGCTCTGACGGATATGTATGGCTTGAAGCCGCTAGCTGAGGCAGCCCAAACGGCGGGGATAATAATTTACCGATTGAATGGCAAATGACCTTGGCCGGTCATCGACTAACGTCCGGGGTGCGTGCTGACAGCTGTTGGTGGAGTCGGTTGCTTATTCGAGTAGCACACGGGAATCTCAAAATTGGAAGCCTTGTCTTTCTGGTTTTTAGACGGTGGTGGGAAGTCACCCCTGGATATTCGCGACAAAGCGTCCTTGTCAATATCCGCATTACCGCTTGAATGGGTCAAATGCACATCGGATATTTTGCCATTCCCGTAATCGAATCCAACGTCTGAACATAGTTCCGGTCCGGGCTTTTCCGAAAGCCCATCGGGTACGTAACGCGATACGACAGTAGTGCAGGGTCTTCCTCCTCCCAAGCAGAAGATCACAGGTACGCTAAAGTGAAGGGTCGTATTACGTGCCCAAGATGGAGGTGGCGGCGCCTTGAGTGGCGACAGCTCGTCAATCACAGACCTGTCCAGCGAAGGCGATCCGCTGGAAAGAACAATTTTCGGGTTAAGTATCATCCCATTGCGATATTGAAAAGCCACAGTGACAATTCCCTGGGCACCCCGCACTATGGAAGCTCGTGGATAGTGCGCATGATGTTCGATGTCTTCAGAGAGTTCCACATAGAACATGTCCCTAACTGAGGAGGACATATCTACCAGTATTTGGAACCGGTGGGGAAATGTTGTATAGGTGCCTTCTGGCGGTGGCAATTTTATCGCCGGCATCTCGGTGGCAATCGCCGCGTCCAATATTTGATACCCGGTGGATTTGACTATAACGACATTGCTTATCTCACCGGCCGCATAGGTAAATTGAACGATGGCCCATCCGGCAGGGTCATTTTGTTCCAGAGCTCCTCTGGGATACTGAAGGTGGTGCTGGATCGCATTTGCCATGGTGTTTATCCACCGGGCATTTTCCCAATAGGGCTTGTGCGGGACGCCGGCACAACCGGCGACTAGGGTTACCAACCACGCTGCTGTAATTGCTATTGATTTCACGGTACCCCGATAATAAACAGTCTTGGATCGCAGGCAAGCGCGATCAGTCATCGAAGATATAGGCATCCATGCAAAGCGTGCGGTCGAAGCTGTGATGCAGCCGTTTCGCCTGTGCGCCGCCGGCACCCAGCGCCACGAACAGCGGCAGGAAATGTTCTTCCGTGGGATGATTGTGGGCCGCCTGGGGGGCGCGCCGGCGATAATCGAGGAGCGCGTCCCGGTCGCGGCGCGTCAGCACTTCGTGCAGCCAGGCGGCGAAATCCTCATACGGTTGTTGATCGCCGGCGGGATGGAAATACTCACGCAGATTATGGGTGGCGCCGCCGCTGCCGATGATGAGTACGCCTTGTTCACGCAGCGGCGCCAGTGCCTCGCCGATTTTCAGATGGTGCGCGGGACCCAGGGATGTTTGCAGCGATAATTGCAGCACCGGAATGTCGTGTTGCGGATACATGAGCAATAGCGGCACCCAGGCGCCGTGATCCAGGCCGCGTGCCAGATCAACGCCCGCCGCCGGTTCGAGCAGATGCGCTACCTCTTTGGCAAGATCATGGCTGCCGGGCGCCGGATAGCGCAGTTCGTAGAGCGGCGCGGGGAAGCCGTAGAAATCGTGGATGGTGTCGAGATGCTCCGCGCCGGTGATACGGGGTGCGGCCGTGTCCCAATGGGCGGATACCACCAGAATGGCCTTAGGTCGCGGCAGAGCAGAACCGAGATTTTTGAGAAAGGCGTGTGCCGGATTAGCAGCGTCCAATGCCAGCATGGGGGAACCGTGGGATACGAACAGGCTGGGGAATTTCTGCTGGCTCATGGGCTGAATGTGCGGCTATGCGGCGGAAGATTCAAGTGGGCGGTTTCTGAGTTGGCAATAACATCAAGGATTGGCGGACTGTGGATTTCTTGGCAGCGAAAATCAGCCTTTTGCTGACATCCATGCTATTCAATAGCCATTGTATGGGACTTTGCGCCCGTCTTTTCAGGATATTTCGGTTGGCGCATGAGGAACACCAGAGGAATGGCGGCGAGACTCATGATCATCATCAGTTTGAAATCGTTGTTGAAGCCGATCATGGAAGCCTGTTTGGTCACCAGTCCATTGAGAATAGCCAGGTCATGGGTGTTGTGCAGGTTCATCTGCGAGGCCATAGGCGATAATTGCATGGCTTGATTGTAGGGGTTGATATGCCCACCCAGAGCCTCATGGCTGATCTGGGTGTTGCGGCTCAGGAGTGTGAATGCGATTGAGATACCGACGCTGCCGCCGATGTTGCGGATTAGGTTATACACGCCGGTACCTTCGGTGCGCAGTTTTGCAGGCAAAGTTGAGAACGCCACGGTCATCAGCGGTACCATCACCTGGCCCATACCCAGTCCCTGCAGGAATCCGGTCCAGGTAATGGCCCAGGTATCGATACCGGTATCGAAATGACTCATGAAATACATGGATAACGCCATGATGAAGAGTCCCACGGACATATTCAGGCGTGGGTCCATCTTGTTGGACAGCCGCCCGACGACGATCATGGAGAGCATGGTACCTATGCCGCGGGGCATGAGCACCAGCCCGGTGATGATCACCGGGTAATCGAGCAGATTCTGTACGAAAGGCGGGATCAGCGACATGATGGAAAACAGGCTGATGAAAACGATGAAACCGATGACATTCCCGAGGAGAAAATTGCGATCCTTGAACAGCTTGAGTTCGATATAAGGATGCTCCCGCTTGAAGGTATGGATAAAGAACAGCCACAGACCCGTGAGCACCAGGCCAAACTCAATGATAATCTCCGCCGAATTGAACCAATCCTGACGTTCACCGCGATCCAGCATCATTTGCAGCGCACCGATGGCGACACTCATGAATAAAAAGCCCCAACCATCGAAGGTACGCGTCTTGCTGAGCTCAGTTTCATGTACATAGCTCATCGTCATGAGTACCGCCATGATACCGACCGGTATATTGATGAAGAACACCCAGCGCCAGGAATAGTACTCGGTGAGATAGCCTCCCAACGTCGGACCAAGAATCGGGCCGAGCATGATACCGAGACCGAAAATGGCCATGGCCATACCGTGCTTTTCGCGCGGGTAGCTGTCCAGCAGGATCGCCTGGGAGATGGGCACCATGGAGGCACCGAACAGACCTTGCAATACCCGGAGCAGCACCATCTCCGTCAGGGAGGTGGCGGTGCCGCACAGAAACGAGACCACCACGAAACCCACCATGCTGATGAGATAGATGCGTTTTCTGCCGAAGCGGCCCGCGAGCCAGCCGGTCGGCGGCGTCATGATAGCGGCGCCAACGATATAGGAAGTGAGCACCCAGGATATCTGATCCTGAGTCGCCGACAGCGTGCCCTGCATATTGGGCAGCGCCACGTTGGCAATAGTGGTGTCCAGCACCTGCATGAGCGTGCCTAACATTACCGAGATGGTGATGAGCGCCGTGTGCTGCTCTTGATTGGCGGGTTTGCGCAGGATCATGGCTGTTATTCCGCCACCACGGCGGGTTGGCGCGGCTGGGTGTTATTGAATTTTGGTGGGCGCAGGAGGAACACCAGTGGGATGGCCAGCAGGCTGACGATCATCATGAGCTTGAAGTCATTGTTGTAGCCGATCATGGCCGCCTGCTTGGTGACCAGTCCGTTGATCATGGCCAGGTCATGGGTATTGTGCAAATTCAACCGCGAGGCCATGGGCGAGAGTTGCATGGCCTGATTGTAAGGGTTGATATGCACACCCAGCACCTGGTGGCTGATCTGCGTGCTGCGCGCCAGTATCGTGAAAGCGATGGATATGCCCATGCTGCCGCCGATATTGCGGATCAGATTGAATACCCCGGTACCTTCGGTGCGTTGCGCGCTCGGCAAGGTGGAAAATGCCGCGGCGAACAACGGCCCCATCACCAAACCGATACCGATGCCCTGTACGAAGCTCGTCCAGGTGATGATCCAGGTATCGATCTGGGTATTGAAATGGCACATCTCGTACATGGAGAAGGCCATAATCAAAAGCCCCGTGACCATATTGACTCGATAGCCAGTCCGGTTGCCGAATCGCCCCACGAATACGAATGAAATTAACGTGCCTACTCCGCGCGGCATGAGTACCAGACCAGCGACGATCACCGGGTAGTCCAGCAAGTTTTGCACGAACGGCGGAATCAGAGCCATGATCGCATACATGTAAAGGAACAGCATGAATCCCAGCACGTTGGCGATGACGTAATTGCGGTCCTTGAAAAGCGTCAGATCAATATAAGAATTCTTGCGGCCTGCACTGTGCACAAAGAACACCCACAAGGCGGCCAGCACCAGGCCAAACTCTATGATGATTTCCGCGGAACCAAACCAGTCCTTATGTTCGCCGCGGTCCAGCATCATTTGCAGAGCGCCGATGGCCACGCTCATGAATAAAAACCCCCAACCATCAAAAATCCGGATCTTGCTGATTTCGGTTTCGTGCACGTAGGAGATCGCCATGAGTATGGCCACCACACCCACCGGGATGTTGATGAAAAACACCCAGCGCCAGGTGTAATACTCCGTGAGGTAGGCACCCAGAACCGGCCCGATGATGGGGCCGAGGACCACGCCGACGCCGAAGATCGCCATGGCCATGCCATGCTTCTCGCGCGGATAGCTGTCCAGCAGGATGGCTTGGCAAATAGGCACCATGGCGGCACCGAACAAACCCTGCATGGCCCGCAATAACACCATTTCTCCGAGTGATGTCGCGGTGCCGCACAGAAATGAGGCAGCTACGAAGCCCAGCATGCTGATCAGGTAAATCCGTTTGCGGCCGAAGCGGCCCGCGAGCCAGCCGGTCGGGGGCGTCATGATGGCAGACGCCACGATGTAGGAAGTCAGGACCCAGGAGATCTGGTCTTCGGTGGCCGAAAATGTGCCCTGCATGTCGGGCAGGGCCACATTGGCGATGGTGGTATCCAGCACCTGCATGAAGGTGCCGAGCATCACCGCCACGGTAATCATCACCGTATGCGGCTTGCCGCCGACGGGTTTGGGCAGGCGCATGATCATGGTCAGCCATCAATGACTGGCTGCCGCAGCCTCGCTGGAACCAAACAGCGGGTAGTAATGGGTATCAATGGTTACTTCCGCACTCATGCCGGCGCGTAAATCCGGGCCATCCGCTGTGGTATCAATGAGGATACGCACCGGGATGCGTTGCACCACTTTCACCCAGTTGCCGGTGGCATTCTCCGGCGGCAATACCGAGAATATCGAACCAGTGCCGGGCGCAATGCTGACCACGGTGCCTTCCCAGGTGTGGTGAGGGTAGGTATCCACGGTGATTTTCGCCTTCTGGCCTACATGCACGTGGGTGAGCTGGGTTTCCTTGAAGTTGGCGTCCACCCAGCGTTCGCCGCCCATGACCAGCGCGAATACCGGCTGGCCTGCGGTCACGACGTCACCGGGTTTGATGCTCACCTCCGTCACCACGCCGGCAGCAGGCGCGTTGATGGTGGCGTAGGAGAGATCCAGAGCGGCTTTGTCTCGCGCCGCCAGCGCTTGCTGGTAGGACGCCTGTTGGGTGATGGGGCCAAAAGGTGAATTGCCCAATTGCGCCTCGATTTGCGCGATCTGAGCCTTGAGCGCCACGATTTTCTGCTCTGCCATGATGAGATTTGTCTTGAGATCATCCAGGCGTGCAGCCGGTACCACGTCGCGTTTTTCCAGATTTGTCTTGCGTTGTACATCGCGCCGCAGATAGGCGACATTGGCTTCGGCGCCCTTGAGTTCCGCCATGGCGGCGCGTAATTGTTGTTGCTGGGCGCGTATCTGATCAGCCACCGTTTTGAGGGCGGCGTTGGCTTGATCTAAGGCAAACTGCATCGGAGCCGGGTCAATTTTCAAGAGTATCTGGTCCGGGGTCACTGCCTGGTTCTGGGAAATGGGAACTGCGGTCACCCGGCCCGAGATCTGCGGTGCCACGCTCACCTGGCTGGCAAATACATAAGCGTTGTCGGTGTTCTGATAACGCTCCGAGTGCATCCAGTACCACAGGCCCAGGATGATGAGTATCAGAGGCAGAATCACCATCAAGAGCAGGCGGCGGCTACGGGGGTTTTCGAACACACGCTTGAAGGCGCTCATGGTTTTGACATCCCTCTGGGGAGGTGGCAGAATGGACTGGACGGTCTAGTCTAATTGACTCGTGAGACCCATGTCAAACCAGAAACACAACGATTCTCGCTCCGCCACATCGGCATGGCGCATGACTTCTTTGGTCGCATGCATTGCCGTCGCGGCGCTTGCAGCCGGCGGCAGCGCGAGCGGGGATACGCTCACCCAAGCATTCAGTCAAGCCTACGCCGGCAATGCCGCCATCCACGCCCAGCAGGCTCAGTTACGCGCGAGTGGTTATCAGGTGCAGCAGGCCCAGGCGGGTTACAAGCCGCAGGTTTCATTTGAGGCGGGCATCGGTACTGCCCATAATGACTTGTCTTCCCCGTTCTTTCCCGTCACTGCCTATCCGCAAAACACCAAGACCGCGGGTCTGACCATCACTCAGGCTCTGTACACCGGCGGCCAGGTTTCTGCCAGCGTGAATGCGGCCCAAAACGCCCAGTCGGCGCAACTTGCCACACTGAACGCTGCAGAAGAGCAGGTATTCCTGAATGTGGCTAGCGTATATACGGATGTAGTGCGCGATCAGGCCGTGCTGAAACTCGAACAGAACAATGTGGCGGTGCTGAATAAGCAATTGTCCGCCACCCAGGCGGAATTCGAAAACGGTGAAGTGACCCACACCGACGTGGCCCAGGCCCAGGCGCGCCTGGCTGGGGCGCAGGCGGCGCTGATTCAGGCTCAAGGCGCACTGGCCACATCGGTTGCCGCCTATGTACGCGTGGTGGGCGTGGAACCAAGCGCCTTGGAACAGCCGCCCGTACCGCAGATGCTGCCGGCTACGGAAGCCGAAGCCTTGCAACAGGCGCAGAAGAATTACACGGTGCTGGCAGCACATTACGCGCAGAATGCCGCGCAGCAGCAGGCGCAGGCCGTGAGCGGCAAACAGAAACCAACGGTGGCACTGGTGGGCCAGTTGCTCGAGGCTCGCGATCCAGAAATCGGTTTCAGCCGCGTGGACACCCGCTCCATCATGCTGACACTCTCAATGCCCCTGTACCAGGGTGGTGAGTTGGATGCGGAGAAGCACGCTGCAGAACAACGCGCAGACGCAAGCCGCGATGAGCTGTTGGATACCCAGCGTCAAGCCCAGCTGGATGCGGTCAATGCCTGGCAGGATTATCAGACCGCCAATGCGCGGCTGGCAGCCATCAACAGCCAGATCCAGGCCGAGCAGGTGGCTGCCAAGGGTGTGCGGGATGAAGCTTCGGTAGGTGAACGCACGACGCTGGATGTGCTGAACGCCGACCAGGAACTTCTTAATGCGCGCGTCAACCTGATTCGCGCGGAACATGATCAATTGGTGGCGGCCTACGCGCTCAAAGCGGCTACCGGCCAGCTCACGGCCGATGCCCTGCATTTATCCGCTGGCGTCGCCGGCGGGCAGCCATGAAGCCGACACTGAGGGTACATCCATGAATGTTGCCGCCGACAATACCGGCAAACGCGAAGCGATTCTCGAATCCGCCAATAAGGTGTTTCTGGAGGTGGGTTTCGGCGCCGCCAGCATGGATGTCATCGCCAATGAAGCCCAGGTTTCCAAGCAGACCGTCTACAATCACTTCGGCTCCAAGGAGGAGCTGTTCGCTGCCATGGTACGAACCAGCTGCGACAAGATGACCCTGGCTTTCGCCGAGGCCGCGAAGGACGGCAACCCCGAGAAAACCCTGCGTGCCATTGCCCGGCATTTCATGAACGTGGTGTTCTCGGAGGAGAAACTCGCCATGCACCGGATCCTGATGGCGGAAGTACCGCGCTTTCCGGAACTCGGGCGAGTGTATTACCAATCCGGCCCGGCCATCATCCGAAAATTCCTGGCGGATTATTTTGTGGAGCAGAACAAGCGCGGTACGCTCAAAGTGAATAATCCGCAGTTTACCGCCGAACAATTCATCAGCATGGTCACTTGCTGCCGCCTGCGTTCCGAACTGGGAGTGGAGCCGCCTCCCACTGATGATGAAAAACAGCGTTACATTGACAACGCCGTCACCATCATCATCAAGGCATGCAGGCCGTGAATCGTTGAGAGCCTGCAAGTGACTAATGGCGAACGCGCAGTAGTAAACCCAGGTAGATGAAAAAAAATTCCATCGGGAAGTTCTTGCGCGTCCTGCCGACATCCGTGTTGACAGCTACCCTCGCTGCCTGTGCGGTAGGGCCGAATTATGAGAAACCCCCGCCACCCGCGGTAAAGGGCTATACCGCCGCACCGCTGGCCGCCACCATTCCCGCCGCGGTTTCCGCCGCAGGACCTGCCGCCGCCGCTCAGGTCCTGCGGATGGGGTCCTCGGTCAATGCCGCGTGGTGGAAGGAGTTCGGTTCGCCGACCCTCGATGCCTTGGTGGCGCAGGCGCTCCAGCACAATCCCGACCTGGATGCGGCTCTGGCCACCTTGCAGGAAGCCCAGTACAACCTGAAAGCCGCCAATGGCATTTTCTATCCGCAGGTAGCGCTGGGATTGGGCGGCGAACGCAGCCGTACCTCCGGCGCGTCCAGCGGCGGCCTTGCCGGACCCCAGCTTTATAACCTTTACACCGGTCAGGTATCCGTCAGTTATTACCCGGATGTATTCGGCCTGAACCGGCTGGTGTCGAGAGGCGGGGAGGCGCAAGTGGACGTCGCACGGGATCAGTTGCTGGCCGCGCGTCTCATCATCGAAAGCAATGTGGTGAATGCCGCGCTGGAGCTGGCTGCGCTTGAGGATGAAGTGACGGCCACCGGGAATACCATCGCTGACCAGCAGCAAATTCTCCATCTGACCCGCACCCGGTACCGGCTCGGCTCCGCTTCACAATTTGACGTACTTACCCAGGAAAGCCAGCTTGCCAGCACCCAGGCACGGCTGCCGGCGCTGCTGCAGGTACGCGATGCGGAGCGACACTTGCTCGCCACCTATCTCGGCAGGTTTCCCTCCAGAGCAGGAAGTTTGAAGATACCCGTGCTTTCGAAAATGAAATTGCCGGCGAACCTGCCCGTCAGCGTGCCCTCGGCACTGGTACGGCAACGACCGGATATCCTTGCCGCGGAAGCGCAACTGCGCGCCGCCAATGCCCAAGTGGGTGAACAAGTGGCGCGCCTGTATCCGAACCTGCAACTGACGGGCAACTTCGGCAACCAAAGCAACAATGCCGGCACGCTGTTCGATCCGGCGAACCGCATCTGGAATCTGGCCGCCAGCATCGTATTGCCGCTGTTCGAGGGCGGTACCCTCGAGGCGCAGAAACATGCTGCGGAAGCAGCCTATCGGGGCGTGTTCGCCAATTACCAGACTACGGTACTGAATGCGTTCCGCAACGTGGCCGACGTACTGCGCGCACTGCAACACGATGCCATTGTGCTGGATGCCCAGGCGCGCGCGATGCGGGATGCCAGCCGCGCCTTCGCGCTGGTGCATATCCAATACCGGGACGGCGCGGTGGATTACCTGAGCCTGCTCACCAGCGAAATCCAGCAGGAAAACGCGCGCATTGCCTACGTGCAGGCCGAGGCGCAGCGTTACGCGGATACCACGGCCCTGTATGTCGCGCTTGGAGGCGGCACGGTGGGAGCGCCGCCCTCGGTTCCTTCCATGCCGTCACACGCACGGCGCTAGTTCATCGGAGACTCAGCCATGAGCAGATCGGAAAAAAACATCCTGCTGCGCACCGCCGTCGTGGTAGTGCTGCTGCTCGCCATCCTGTTCGGCGTGAAGGCCTGGCTTGGCTATCGAGCCCGTGAGGCATTGGCGCACCGGGGTGCGTTTTCGGTCAGTGTGTCGGCGGCCCCCGTCGGCACCGCTGCTTGGCAGCAGCAGATCCATGCCGTGGCAAACCTGGTGGCCGTCGCCGGTGTGCATCTCACGCCGCAGTTGCCGGGGCAGATCACGGGCATCTACTTCCATTCCGGCGAATACGTACGCAAGGGCCAGCGGCTGGTGCAGATAGATGACTCCAACCAGCGCGCCCAGCTTGCCAGCGATCAGGCTTCGGCGGAGCTTGCCCGTATCAATTATCAGCGCGCCACAGGGCTCTACCGGGCGCACGCCACCAGTCGCGCGGCACTCGATACCGCGCGCGCCGGCTACGCGAACGCCCGGGCCTCGGTAGCCAATGACCGGGCAACCCTTGCCAAGCTTGCACTGAGCGCACCCTTCTCGGGCTGGATGGGTGTCAGGGCAGTGAGTCTCGGTCAGTACCTCACGCCCGGCACTGAGATCGCCGCGCTCAATGCCTGGGATCCGTTGCGTGCCGAATTCACCGTGCCGCAAAGCGAATTGAGCCTCATTCATACCGGCCAGAGCGTCGTGCTCGGAGTCAATACCTTCCCGGGCAAAGCGTTTGCTGGCAGGGTCATCGCCCTCAGTTCCGAGGTGGACCCGAGCACCCGCAATATCACCGTGGATGCCACCATTCCGAATCCCGGACATCTGCTGCGACCCGGTATGTTCGGAGAAGCCGCGCTGCTGGTGGGCGCGGCGAAGAAAGTGCTGGTGGTACCGGCAGTGGCCATCACTTACAACACCTTCGGCGACTATGTCTATGTGGTGCGGCGGGAACAGCCCAAGGGCGGTAAGCCCCTGCAGGTGGCGATCGCCACCACGGTCACCACCGGCGAGACCCGCGACGGCATGACGGAGATCGTCTCGGGCCTCAAGGCCGGAGATACGGTGGTGACCGCCGGACAGATCAAGCTGCGCAGCGGCATGCCCGTCACCATTGTGCAGCCTGTTGCGCACTGAGCGGAGACCGGCATGCGTTTCACCGATATCTTCATCCATCGCCCGGTTCTCGCTACCGCACTGAGCCTCGTGATCCTGCTGCTCGGCCTGCGCGCCTGGACGGCCATGACCGTGGAAGAGTATCCGCAAGTCACCAGCACGCTGATTACCGTGACCACCGCCTATCCCGGCGCGGATCCGAAGACTGTGCAGGGATTCGTGACGGCGCGGCTGGAACAGTCCATCGCCTCGGCCCCCGGTATTGACTACCTGACTTCGTCCAGCGCCCAGAGTCTGTCCAGCATCACGGTGTACATGAAGCTCAATTACGATCCCAACGCCGCCGTGGCGCAAATCCTGTCCAAGGTGCAGCAGGTGCAGAACCAACTGCCCACCGGCACCCAATCGCCGGTGATCAACGAGACCGTGGGCGATCAGACGGCGCTCATGTACCTGGCGTTCTACAGCAAGACCCTCGACCAGCAGCAGGTGAACGATTACGTGCTGCGGGTGGCACAGCCGAAAATCCAGGGTGAACCGGGGGTCGGGCAGGCGCAGATCGTGCCGGCGGGCACCGGACCCAGCGGCAACAGTTTTGTGCTGCGCGCCTGGCTGGATCCCGACAAGTTGGCGGCGTTCAACCTGACGCCGGCGGATGTGTCTGCGGCGCTGTCCGCCAACAATTTCATCAGCGCCGTGGGGCGCACGAAGTCCGCAAATATCGCGCGCACCATCTCCGCGGAAACCTCGCTCGACAGTCCCGGTGGATTCCGCCGGATGGTGATCGCGAACCGCGGCAATACCCTGGTGCGGCTGGGAGATATCGCCCAAGTGAAGCTCGGCGCCCAGAATTACAACCAGGCGGTGTTTTACAACGGCACACCCGCGGTGTTCATCGGCGTGTTTCCCACTCCCGGCGCCAACAGCCTGACGGTGGCCGGCGGCGTACACCAGGCGTTCGCCGAGCTTACGCATTCGCTGCCGCCCGGTATCCAGGCGGCCATTCCCTATGACGGCAGCGCGTATATCCAGCGTTCCATACATGAAGTTACGCTGACCATCGCCATCACCCTGGCGGTGGTGGTGGCGGTGATTTTCCTGTTCCTGGGGTCCTTGCGGTCGCTGCTGATACCGGCCATCGCCATCCCCTTGTCGGTGATCGGCGCCGGCACCCTGATGATCGCCATGGGTTACTCCATCAACCTGCTGACACTCTTGGCGGTGGTGCTGGCGATCGGGTTGGTGGTGGACGATGCCATCATCGTGGTGGAGAACATCCACCGGCACATCGAGGAGGGCAAGCCGCCTCTGCAGGCCGCGCTCATGAGCGCGCGTGAGCTGGCCTCGCCCATCATCGTCATGGCCACCACGCTGGCGGCGGTGTTCGCGCCCATCGGCCTTACCGGCGGGCTCACCGGCAGCCTGTTCTCGCAGTTTGCCTTTACGCTGGTATTCACGGTGGTGGTCTCGGCGGTGGTGGCGCTCACGCTCTCGCCGATGATTTCCTCCAAAGTGCTGCGCCACAGCAAACCCCGGGGCCTCGGCCACGCGCTGGATGCCGGTTTCAGCCGGCTGCGCCGCGCCTATGACCGTTCGCTCGCCGCCGTACTCAAGCAGCGGGCGGCGGTGCTGGTGGTGGTGGCCGGCGTGCTGATCGCGATCCCGGTGATGTTCCTCGGCGTTCCGGGGGAACTCGCGCCCACCGAGGACCAGGGGCTGATCCTGGTGGCCGCCACCGGACCGGCCACCGCCACCCTGGGGTACCTGAACCGGTATACCGCACAGATTCGCAAAATTTTCGACAGCTTTCCGGAAACCCGGCGGGTGTTCCAGATCAACGGCGTGTCACTGGGCGGTGGCGGCGGGAACAACGCCGGCATTGACGGTATAAAGCTCAAGGACTGGAGCCAGCGCTCCAGGAGCCAGATGCAACTTACCCCCGAGGTCCAGGCCAGGCTCAACCAGGTCACCGGCCTGCAGGCGGCGGCCTTCCAGAAACCCACCCTGCCGGGCTCACCCACCGGTTTCCCGGTGCAGTTCGTGATCACCTCCAGCGGCAATTATCTGAAGATTGATGAGGAAGCCAACACGCTGATCGCCGCCGCCGTGAAGAGCGGATTATTTTCCTTCGTCACCAAGGATCTGCGCTACGACAACCCGCAGGTGGCGGTGAGCATTAACCGTAACATGGCGGGCGCGCTCGGGGTCAGCATGGCTGACATCGGACAGAATCTCGGCCCGCTGCTGAGCGGTAATTACGTGAACCGCTTTAATTTGAACGGCCGCAGCTACAAGGTGATACCGCAGGTACCGGATCGCTTCCGTGCCGATCCCGCGTTGCTCGGTCGCTATTACCTGCGTAACAGCAGCGGCCAACTGCTGCCGCTGTCCACCCTGATCTCGGAGCATACGCGGGTGCAGCCGGAGTTCCTGCCGCAGTTCCAGCAGCTCAACTCCGCCACCATCGAGGGCGTGATGGCGCCGGGTGTCACCCTGGGACAAGCGTTGTCATACCTCAAGGCAGAGGCGGAGAAAATCCTGCCCGGCGGCTTCGGTCACGACTATGCCGCCCAGTCGCGGCAGTATATCCAGCAGGGCAACACATTTTTGATTACCTTCATGCTGTCTGTTCTGCTGGTGTATTTGTTGCTGGCGATGCAGTTCGAGAGCTTCCGGGATCCGCTCATCGTCATGGTGACCGTGCCCATGGCCATCTCCGGGGCGCTGCTGTTCATGTATTTCGGCGCCGCCACGCTCAATATCTACACCGAGGTGGGCATCGTCACGCTGATCGGGCTGATCACCAAGCAGGGCATCCTGATCGTGCAGTTTGCCAACGTGATCCAGGAAACCGAAGGGCTGGATCTCCACGCCGCGGTGCAGAAGGCCTCCAGCATCCGCCTGCGGCCGATCCTCATGACCACCGGCGCCATGGTGTTCGGCGCCGTGCCGCTGATCCTGGCCACCGGTCCCGGCTCGGTGAGCCGCTTCGACATGGGGCTGGTGATCGCCGCGGGCCTCGCTATCGGTGCGCTGTTCTCCCTCTATGTGGTGCCGGTGATTTACACCTACTTGGCCACGGTGAAGGAGCAACTGACGAAGCCAGGGGAAGCTTCCATTACCGATTTATCAACCGAGAGTGGCGAGGAGAGACCGCACTGAACCGGCGTTGATAAGCAGGTCATCGCGGTGCATGATGTACACGGAGGTACGAGTGTCGTGGGAGGCAGGATGTCGGGAGCGACCACCATTGACCAGAGCGGCAATGCCACCACCCGCTACCTGCACTACGATCACCTGGGCAGCGTGGACAAGATTACCGACGACCAGGGCACTATCGCCCAGACGATGAGCTTCGATGCGTTCGGCCTGCGGCGCGATGCCGCCAACTGGGATTATGACCTGACCGCCGCCCAGATCACGGCGCTCAAGGATGATACCGACCGGGGCTACACGTTCCAGGAGCAGTTGGACAACGTCGGGCTGATTCACCTGAACGGGCGGGTGTATGACCCGAGTATCGGGCGGTTTATCAGTGCCGATCCGACGGTTCCCGACCCGCTTTACAGCCAGAGCTTCAACCGCTACAGCTACGTCTATAACAGCCCGCTGGAGTACACCGATCCGAGCGGATTTGGATGCACGAAAGCGAATGGCGGGAACTGCGTTTCTCTTCCTGGTCTGCCGGGTTTATGGGATTTGCTGGAAACATGTGGCGACGCTCAGTGTGGTATGGGAAACAGTGCACTGACCAATCCCGGTAATACTGATACTGCCTCTCTCGCTCCCATAATTGTTCAAGGTCCCTTGCCGCCGACCAATGTAGCGCCGCCGAACACTCCAATTCCACCGGCACCTGCACCGGTCCCGACCGGCAGTGGCGGTGGTGTTGGAGGCGGACAGATTCCACTGTTGGGTCCCCCCAACAGTTTTGGCCTCAACCTGAATGGCAATAATGGAGTGCTGGGGGCCATCAACAGCACCGATGGTTGGCAAACTTGGGACGGTGTATGTTTCGGTTGTGGCATGGCCTCGACCCCGAGTTACGACCCCCAAGAACGATATGATCCGGCTAACGGCAATAGATTCCTTCAAAATGGCCAAAATACCCGAGACGCGCTAAAAAACATGCCACAACGCCCTGCAACCGGGCCGATGCCTAATAACCGACCGATGCTGGGGACGATGGGCGCGCCGGCACCGTTTTGTGGTCCGTGCGCACGCCCAAGTCAAAATCCTAGTGCAACTAAGTTTCTCAAAGTTGGTGCGGGTTTTGGAGCAACATTTGGATCGGTTGCAGTAGGCGTTCCAATTGTGGCTAACGGACTAGCATTAGCTGGTAGTGAGGAGGGTATGGCTGCCGTTCTAGCAGCTATGGATGCGATTGGTAGTGGAAGCATGGCGGGCATCGGCATTGGAGGCCCTTATGGCGCAATTGTGGGGGGATTAGTAGGTTTGGCAGCCTATGGTATATATGAGCTCCAACAGTCCCAACCAGCTCCACAGCCTATAAATGCTCCTCCAAACGGAACTTGGGGATCAGGCGGTGGAGGGCCATAAATGAGTACTACGAAGTAACTCGAAGCACGTCGCAATGATCAAGTTTTGCATAGGTGACCAGTGAATATTCGAACACACAGTGGCTTTATTTTGTTTGCGTCAACAGTATTTAGTGCTGGACTTTCAATTGGCTTAGGGATTCTCTTATATCAAACAAGTAAGGGGTCCTTGCCAATTTGGTTGTACATCGTTATGGTAATGATGTGTTTTGCGTCAGGATTGGTATTTGCAGAAGCTAGTTGGCGAACATATCGTTTTTTATTTAGCGCACCAGACGATCATAACATTAGGAAAAACCGGTGACTGGTGATTGTTGTGAGAAATTGGGTCAGAGCGAATATCTAACTTCGTCGACGGCAATATGACGACGCGCAACGGTTCACCCCTGACCTGGACGGTGGATAATCTGCCCGCGAGCCTTGGCGCGTCCCAGGGCAGCAGCACGTTCAGCTACGGGCCGGATCGCGCCCGTTATCAGCAGACGGCAACGTATAATGGTTCGACCGCCACCACGACTTATATCGGCGGGCTGTTCGAGGTGGTGGCGACTGCCACCACCACCGAGTACCGCCACAACATCGTGGCGGACGGTGAGGTGATCGCGGTGCACACGATTGACCAGAGCGGCAATGCGACTACCAGTTACCTGCACTATGATCACCTGGGCAGCGTGGACAAGATTACCGATGACCAGGGCACTATCGCCCAGACGATGAGCTTCGATGCGTTCGGCCTGCGGCGGGATGCCGCCAACTGGGATTATGACCTGACCGCCGCCCAGATCACCGCGCTCAAGGACGATACCGACCGGGGTTACACGTTCCAGGAGCAGTTGGACAACGTCGGGCTCATTCACCTGAACGGGCGGGTGTATGACCCGAGCATCGGGCGGTTCATATCCGGTGATCCTATCGAGGGGGGCAATCGATACGCCTATGTGGAAGATAGCCCGCTGGACTACACCGATCCCAGCGGGTTCGTGTGCGGGGGCAACAACGGTACGGAAACCTGTACGGAGATGGATGGGGGCGGCGCCGGTTACCAGAGCGGCGGTGGTACGGGAGACGCCGGCGCTGACTCGCCCAGCGGCGGGGGTGGTGGCTACGATACCGGGCTAAATCTAAATACGAATTCCCTCCCACCCTGCGCCGGAGATCAAATAACTGGTTGTACCGCACAGCTTGGGAAAATTGTGGTTACTGCTCCGTGGATCATTTTGAATATACCGTATTTCACATGGTTTCCTATTAATCCTTGGTCGAATTTAATTTTCTCATACACCAACCCAAGTGCATCGCAAAACGGGGGTCCGCAAGGTTCGGGTGGGGGTCCGAATAGGGGCAAGAATCCTCAGCAAAAGCCCAGCAAAGCGTGCCTCGCAGGTGCACCGACATCCGCTCAGCAGCTTGGAATTGACCAGGTCCAATACGCGGATACTTTTGGAAACTCAGAGATCAGTACCGGGTCCCGCGATTACGCAACAAATAATCCTCAGGCTCTGACGGGTTATTCATCAGCGGAAATTGCAAGCTATACAAGCACTGTTAATGGAGCCCCAGTAACCTCACCTATCTTTGCAACCCCAGGAATTGGGCAAGCCGCTGCGCTCCCAGCACTCAACAATGCCCTTGACAGCAATTCAACTCTTTTGGGAGCCATGCAAACGTACACAGGAGCGAACCCACCGCTTACGGCCAATTCCTGGTATGTCACGACGAATCTCGCTCCCATTATCGGCGCCACGGCGAGTACGTCGCCGATGACACTGAGTGCATCCCAGGTGCAACAGTTCCAGGCAGGTCAACAGGCAGCGGAGAACTGGCATGGTACGACGACCTGTGGAGGAGGTTAGGTATGCACAAAAGACAAATGGCACTGATTGCATTCATGCTGCTGATGGTGGGAGCTGCCCGGGCGAATGTAGACATGTCCAATGCACCCTTTCAGACGACTGCGCGGGCAGTAGAGCAAGATCATCCTCCCGGGTGTCTGCATGCTTATCCCGTGGATGTCACTCTCCAAGGCCGATTGGTTGGACTTGTTGGGTCCGCCGGTCTGCTGGAAGATCCACCCAGTCCTGCTGCCGCGGTCCTTTATCTTCAGTTGGACCAGCCTATCTCCGTCTGTGCATCCAATACCGATGAACCGGCGGAGAAAGTGCCGGCTTATGTGAATGTGAGTCGGATTGCAATGGGATCATGGTCGGTTGCCCTTTATCACGTGGTCATGCAGAAATGGGGCCAGGATCAGATTCGTCTGACAGGGACCTTGAATCGACCATATACCATTCATCAAATTGGTCCGTTCTTTATGGGAATTAAACAATTTTGCAGTCGGGAGATTACGGGTAAAAATATAGACGATTTTCATTGCATGAAAACAGACGCGTGGTTTCAGAGCTTACCCAGTGGGGGTAAATATGATTTATGCGTAGGAGGAGAATGTGTGAAGGCACTTGCACACTTTGCACGTTCCTCATCGAGCCAACCACGGCTTTTGACAGGCGCCGCACCCAACTCCCTCAAGCTCGATATGGCTGCCCAGCAGGTGGCGGACAATCATCCGCCCGATTGCCTGTCGTATTGGCCACACGTCGTTACGCTCCGGGGCCGGTTGGGCGGCGTTGTGTATCCGGGTACCCCGGACTGGGATCCACCCGTTCATGGGTATGTGGCCCTATCCCTCTCGGTGGAGCAACCGGTTTCATTGTGTGCCGTGCCAGGATTAGGGATACCGGCTTTTACGAATGTGAGCCAGATCGGAATGGGGTTATGGTCGGCCGCCGCTGCCCAGCTGCTCATAAAGAAATGGGGTCGGGATGAGATTCAGATAACCGGAGCTCTGGAGAGTTTCGTAACGTTACCGGGTGCTAACCAGGGTTATACCGCACTGTTTACTGATTACAAACAATTCTGTAGTCGGGATTTAACGAACAAAGATAAGCACACTTTTAAGTGCGTAGCCTGGGATACTTGGATTCGGAATCTGGGCAAAGAAGTCAAGTTGGCGCCTGATACCTTGTAATGTTCAGCGTATTCCTATGTACAATTACCGAACGGCAACATGCTGACGCGCAATGGGTCACCCCTGACCTGGAGCGTGGATAATTTGCCTGAATCCATTGCAGCGGCTAGTGGCGGCAGCACGTTCGGCTACGGGCCGGACCATGACCGCTACTCTCAAGCGGCCACCGATAACGGCGTGAGCACCGAGACCACCACTATCGGCGGACTGTTCGAGGTGGTGGCGACTGCCACCACCATCCAATACCGGCATAACATCATCGCCGACGGGCAGGTGATCGCGGTGCACACCATTGACCAAAGCGGCAACGCCACCACCGATTACCTGCACTATGACCATTTGGGCAGTGTCGATACCATTACCGATGACCGGGGCACCATCGCCCAGCAGATGAGCTTCGATGTGAGAAATTGGGTCAGAGCGAATATCTAACTTCGTCGACGGCAACATGCTGACGCGCAACGGTTCACCCCTGACCTGGACGGTGGATAATCTGCCCGCGAGCCTGGGCTCGTCCCAGGGCAGCAGCACGTTCAGCTACGGGCCGGATCGCGCCCGTTATCAG
>Ga0307373_10000320_pt1 | contig 91412 bp, 98 predicted proteins | sample OX2MG_FD_202534 | JGI IMG/M metagenome (GOLD analysis project Ga0307373, IMG submission 202534) | Soil microbial communities from Risofladan, Vaasa, Finland - OX-2 | ecosystem: Environmental > Terrestrial > Soil > Coastal area > Acid sulfate soil | place: Finland: Risofladan, Vaasa | collected...
AAATTAAAGTAAAAAATACTCCTCTTGTTATTGCTAATAAATCTATTTACAAGAACAAAGATCTTCTTTCAAAATATATTATCGTGCACTATCATGTAGAGAAAAAAATCGATGATTATCTTATCCTGGTGAAATGAAAATATCTTTTATTACTACGGTATTTAACGAAGCAAAAACTATTGACAGGTTTCTTGATTCCATTTTGTCGCAAACAAAACCGCCTGACGAAATTATTATTACCGATGGAGGGAGTATTGACTCGACAGTAACTAAGGTTAAAGATTTTAGATCGAAAGTCAGGGAATATAAGGGTAAGTTTATTATTTTAGTTAAAAAGGGGAATAGGGCAGTAGGAAGAAATGAAGCGATCAAAAATGCAACTGGTGATATTATAATATGTACTGATGCAGGTAATGTTCTGGATAAGGACTGGGTAAAGAATATAACAGAGCCGTTTAAAGATGTTACCGTAGATGTTGTTGCTGGATATTATAAAGGGCTCGCAAAAAATGTATTTCAAAAATGTCTTATTCCCTATGTTCTTGTGATGCCGGACCGTGTCGATCCAGACCACTTTTTACCAGCAACACGCTCGGTTGCTTTTACCAAAGATATATGGAAAAAGATAGGGGGATTTAATGAGAAATTATCACACAATGAAGACTATGCATTTGCTAAAAGACTGGAAAAGGAAAATGTAAAAATCATATTTCGAAAAGATGCAGTTGTCTATTGGATACCAAGAAGCAGTTACAAACAAGCATTTATTATGTTCTTCAGGTTTGCTTATGGAGACGCGGAAGCAGGAATTTACCGTCCAAAAGTAGTTTTCCTCTTCTTTCGCTATACAGTCGCGCTTTTACTTCTCTTATCGGCTATAATAATGAAATCAGTTTTGCCGCTCGTCTGTTTGTCTATTCTCATAATTGGATATCTCTATTGGTCAATAGTTAAAAATTATAAATACATAAAAGAATGGCAAGCAATATATTTTTTGCCATCATTGCAGCTTATTGCTGATAGTGCAGTTATTAAAGGAACGATTTTGGGTATGTTGAAAATATACCCTTTCTAGGGATATACCGATTGATAAAAAAATATGAGTCATACAAAAGATGTTATTAAAGGGATCTCACTTATTGGGTTTTTGCGGTTTTCAACAAAAGGTATAGGATTTTTAGAAACGATAATCCTTGCTCGCATCCTTGCTCCTTCACAATTTGGTGCATATGGGATAGCGCTTTTGACTCTCGGCTTACTAGAGGTAATCACTGAAACAGGTGTCAATATCGTACTTGTTCAGGAAAAAGAGATTGAAGATTTTATTTCATCTGCGTGGATTGTTTCCATCGCAAGAGGAATTGTGATAACATTTGCGTTATATTTTTCTTCTCCATTTATTGCTGGTTTTTTTCATTCACCGCAAGCTTTGATATTGTTGCAGTTTATGAGTATAGTGCCGCTTTTAAGAGGGTTTATCAATCCTGCTGTTGTAAAATTGCAAAAAAACTTACAGTTCGGAAAAGATTTCTCGTATCGGTTTACAGTTCTTGTTGTTGATACGGTAACCTCTGTTATCGTTACTTACCTGACGAAAAATCCGATCGGAATCGTTGTCGGATTACTGTCAGGTGTTATAGTTGAGGTAATTTTATCCTTTGCCGTAATTTCACCACGTCCCTGGCTATCTTTCAAAAAAGAATATATCAAAAAAATATTTCATGGCGGCAAATGGATTACCTTTGGGGGTATTTTTGATTACCTTTTTGAGAATGCAGATAATATCGTTGTTGGGCGGTTGTTGGGGGCCTCTTCTTTAGGTATTTATCAGCTTGCATATTCATTAGCTGTTATGCCGCTGACTGAAGTTGGGAAAGTTTTTCAGTATGTCGGCATGCCAATTCTTGTAAAGATTTCAGATGATATGTTCCATTTGCGCAACGAATTTTCGAAGTCAATCTTTATCAGTTTAACGCTGACCATTCCGTTTGTGCTTATCATTATTTTGTTTCCGGGACTTTTCGTTTGGTTACTGGGTAATAAATGGTCAGGTATTGAAATAGTATTGCCTTTTCTGGCAGGTGTTGGATTATTACGCGCACTTACTGGTACATCATCGGCACTTTTTTATAGTATGAAAAAACAAAAAATACCAATGATCACAACATTTATTACCAGTTTGGGATTAGTCCTCTTAATTATTCCTCTTGTCTCTCTTTACGGAATTGTTGGTGCAGCAATTGCCGCGTTGATAAGTTCTGTTATCGCTTTACCGTTTACCGGGATATTTGTATGGAAAGAATTGAGGACTAAGAAATATGAATAACGAAAAAAAAGTCTTTCTCAATACCTTTTATTTATCTATTGGTAAAATTGTTACATCTGGACTTGGAGTTGTTAGTTTTGGTGTGTTAGCTCATTATTTTGATGTAGAGCACATGGGGGAATATAACCTGGTTTTGAATTTTGTTAGCTTTTTGACGATATTAGCTGACTTTGGGTTGGGAACTGTTTTGCTGCGGGATATCGCTGCTAAAAAAGCAGATAATACGTTGATATCTTATGTTTTTGGATTGAGATTATTGTTGAGCATTATTTTTATTGGATTTGGGAGTTTGTCTATATTTATATTTCCTTATTCTGAAGAAGTCAAAATCGGAGTAATTATTTATGCGATTGTGAATATTTTTTCTATGCTATCTGCTCTTATCTGGTCAGTATTTCAAGCAAAATTTCTATTCAGTAAAGTTGTTGTTGCACAAATTACCATTGCAGTAATTAATACTGTTTTATTGGTATCTGCTGCTTATTTCCATTTACCATTTCTTTCGTTTATTTTTGCGACAAGTATCGGGATGGTTGTTGGTTTTTTTGTTTCAAAATCTTTTTTACATAAGAAGATACAGTATCTGTTTGATAAAAAACGAATGATCGGTATTGCTAATGAATCATGGCCTCTCGGTGCAGGAGTATTAGCAAGTGTTATTTTTTTTAAAATTGATTCACTTATCCTGCCATATTTTTATAATCCAAATCAATTTCCCGATGTCGGGTATTATGGCATTTCATATAAAATATTTGAAGTACTTATGGTTTTTGGCGGATTATATACGCAGACGCTCTTTCCACTTTTTTCAGCACATAGAAGTAAGGCCGAATTTAAAAGAGATTTTCGTAAGTATATATTCTATACATTTATAATCGCCGTAATTGGTAATATCGGTTTATTTTTTCTTGCCAAGCCGTTTCTCTATTTTTTGGGTGGGGAAAAATATTATCCCGCAATTCCATCACTACAGATATTATCTTTTGCATTAACAGTGAGCATTTTGTCTGGCTTTTTTCTTAATATCGGTGTCGTAGGACACAAACAGTTTCTTTTATTCAAATTCGCTGTTATCGCTGCAATTATCAATATCGGACTTAATCTTATATTGATTCCCAAGTACTCCTTCATTGGCGCTAGCTGGGTGACAGTCGTGACGCAACTAATAATTTTCTTAACATCTTTATATTCAGCAGTGCTTGTAATAAAAGAACGTAAATTTGTTACAATAGAGCAATGAAAAATTTATTACATAAAATAAATGGCGCTATAAAACGTATTATTCTTTATTTTTATTCTGATGCGTTTCCTCAACAAAATACGCAGTTGCCGGATGATCCCGAAAGAATGTCTCTTTATCCATATTGCATAGGATTAGGCATTGATGTGGGTTGTGGTTCAAGGAAAACTCACCCTAATGCCTTGGGTGTAGATCTTACACCAAAGGGTGTACCAGGAAAGCATGGATCGGAAAGAAGACAATTCAGTCAGGCAGATATTTGCGCATCTGGTGATAATTTGTATATGTTTGTCGATGGTACGCTAGATTATGTGGTAGCAAGACACAATCTAGAACACTATGTAGATCCGGTGAAAACTTTAAAAGAATGGAAGCGTGTTCTAAAAAAAGGAGGTATACTTGGGATTGTAATTCCTGATGAAGGAGCTCTCGATACAATAAAATTGGATCCGACACACAAACATGCATTTACAAAAGAAAGTTTTAAAAACATGCTTGAAACGATAGGTGGTTTCAAAATTATTAAACTTACTCCTTGTATCAAACAATGGAGTTTTGTTTGTGTTGCTAAAAAGATAGTATGAAAAAGTCTCCTCTGGTATCAATAATTATCCCTGTCTATAACGAAGAAAGATATCTTACTTATTGTCTATCTTCTTTAATAAACCAAACGTATAAATATACTGAAATAATTATTATTGATGACGGCTCGACGGATAAAAGTCTGGATATTGCAAATAAATATGATATTCAGTTATTTCGGCAAAAACATCAAGGACCAGGAATTGCAAGAAATTATGGGGCTGGACTGGCAAAAGGTGAGATATTGGCGTTTCTTGATGCAGATATGAAATATGACAAAAAGTATATAGAAAAACTTATAGATCCAATAATAAAAAAAGGCGTAGTAGGTACCTTTAATAAAGATGAGCTAATTGCAAATCCTGATAATATCTGGGCAGATTGCTGGAGAATCAATTCAGATTTACCACCTGGCAGACATGCACCCGAAATTTTACCCGATAAAATTGTTGTCTTTCGTGCGATTTTGAAAAGTTCTTTCATAAGAGTCGGAGGTTTTGATCCGAAGAAAGGTTATTTTGATGACGGTACAATTGCGGATAAATTGCATGAGCAAGCACTCTGCGCTACTGGAGCGATATCATATCATTATAATCCTGAATCATTAAGTGAAGTGTATTATTCTTCCCGTTGGATAGGGAGGGGGGCGATGTCTAAAAAGACTTTTACGAATTTGTTCCGTTATTGTTTTATTAATTCTTTAAGAAACGCGTTGAGAAAAATTATAATGGGAGCTCCACTACAATATATGGTTTTTAAGTTTATCTATGACCTAGGTATGTTCGTTGGAATTTTTTTCAGTAAAGGGAATATCGAGAAGTGACTTGCATTGTAAAGTTTGTTATTTTATTATTCATATAAGTTTTTATGCTATTTATAAATTATAAATAATGAAATATATAATTGCTTCAATAATATTTGTACTTATTTTTTTAGCTCCTTTAATTTTAGATTCACATATACTAAGAAGCAATGATATTAATGATAATATCACTCCTCTTGTTTATACCAAAAACGTAATTTATCAAAGTCACAGTTTTCCACAGTGGGTTCCATATATTGATCAAGGTCTGCCAATGATAGCTGATCCAACTTATTCTTTTTACAACCCTCTTGTCGCTTTGTCGGTATTGAGTTTTCCAATAGATGTTGCTTTCAAAGTTATTTACACTATTTCACTAATATTTGCAATTTTTACAATTTATATCCTCTGCCGCTATTTTGTAATAAATAAGAATATCTCGTTTCTTTTGGGACTAATTTATGCAAGCAGTGGGTATTTTGTTTCAAGAATAACTGCAGGCCATTCAGAAAAAATTCTATCATATCCTTTATTACCCTTATTTTTATATTGTCTTTTCCGTTCAGTCCAAAAGTTTTCGATATTGTGGTCCGGGTTAACTTCTTTGGTACTAACATTGATTTATTTCTCGGGAGATTTTTATAATTTTCTTTATGGTTGTATTGCGCTTGGGATAACTTTTCTTTACTATCTTGTTTTAGGCCGTAAAAAAAGTTTTATCGTTTTAGTAACTATTTTATTGATTCCTTTTTTTTCAGCAATAAAATTATTTCCATTTACGGAATTACCAAGTTATATTTACCATGTCATCGAACCATACACTGGATCGCAAAATCCGATCAGCATGCTTTATTATATTTTTTTACCTATAAAACTTCCGTTTATCTTAACCGGCACCAAACAATTCATAACGACTGATTTTGCATGGTGGGGGAAGATTACTTTTATAGGTCCATTGCTTCTCATAGGTATTTTCTTTTTCTTTTACTATTTTAAGAAAATCTCCAATGATTATAAGCATTTATTGTATATATTATTGATGACATTTGCTCTGGTATCTATGCCAGCTTGGAATCTCAATCCGTATCATTATTTGCTTATTGTATTTTCGAAGCTCCAACTCTTCCATGTTCCCTCGAATATATTTGCGTTCATGTCAGTAATCGTTATTATTATGGCAGGGATAGGTTTTCAAAAATTTACACAGTTAAAAAAAACGACAAGAAGAATAGGAATTGAAAATTATGTCCTGGCATTACTTATTGTCAACCTGCTTATAACTTTTGTCTTTTCTGAATATATTCTTATCCGAAAACAACTTAAGATAATAAACCCATCATATAAAGTAACGTTATCGATGCTTAAACAGAAAGATCCGTCAAAATATTATATAGGAGCATTTCTTGACCAAAGCGGCCTGCCACAGAATGTTGCAGTTGATAATCAACAGCTTCTTCTTGAAGATAATTACGGATTGCAGATGAAAGATAGTCCAGCAGAACATTTTACTCCATACGATTTTTTCCAGACTAAAACATATAATGACATAGCACCGAAATACTTTATTATTGACAGTAGCGTTAAATTATCCGAACCGTTTGTATTTAACATCAAAAAATATTTTACCTATAAAGATACTACGGTTTTTCGCGTGACCAGTGATACGCCTTTTGTTTACTCAGAGTTAAATAAAAAGAAGATTACGAATAATATCTTAACTACAGAAATCGGTTTGAATACATTTACTATAAAAGCGAAAAGCAATGATAATCTGAATAAAATAGTAATGCTTGAAAGTTATTATCCAGGCTGGCAAATTACAATAGATGGAAAATCAGCAAAATTATTCTCTTCGCGGTTTCTAGAGTTTAATGCAGTTAAAGGAATTCATACGTATGTATTAACATTTAACTCATCTCGGTTTGTAGTCGGTGCTGTAACGACATTCATTTCAATAGGTATATGGGGTTTCCTTGTTTTACTTTTGAGGAAAAGAAAAAGCAATTATCGATAGCATAATAAATTAGTAAGGTAATGTTTATTGTCATTATACAACCTGAGTAGTTTTTCGGGATTTATCGGTATTAGTTTCTCTCTCACTTCATCAAGCCGGTATATTTTGAATTTATTATTCTTAAGTAGCCTAAGATATTCTTCTGCGCTACTGCCACTTTGATCCAGTTCGAACGGCATAAATTCAGTGATGAATTTTATTTTTTTACTCTTATCTACTATTTTCCTTGCACCTTTCATTGCAAATACTTCAGAACCTTGAATGTCCATTTTCATAAAGTCTATGGTTTCTTTTTTATCTTTGAAAAAATCATCAAGTGTCACTACAGCAATTGCAATAGATTTTCTTTTGTCCCCTGAATCAAATACTCTATGATCTCCTCTGTTTTCATCATTTAAATAAAGGCGTTTGTTGCCGTTTTTGTTTGAGACGGCTTTATTAACCGTGACAACATTTGTATAGCCGTTTACATTAATGTTTTTCTTTAATAGGTGGAAATTACTCGGATCCGGTTCAAATGCGTAAACTTTTCCTTTATCACCAACGATACTCGCTGCAATCAATGTATAATATCCGATATGGGCACCGATATCAACAACGATATCTCCTTTTTTTATTTTCCTTTTGATAATTTTTGTCTCGTACGGTTCCCATATTTTTTCTGACAATAAAACTTCAGATACTATTGAATCCTTTTTATCAATATAAATCTTATGGTTTTGCGCGATTACAAAATCCGGTTTCAACTTGTTGACGATTGGTACAAGTTGTTTTTTTAGTGATGGGACTTTATAAAGTCTATGGACAATTGACCAATAAATTCCTTTTGTCTTAAGATCTTTTTTGTAGATTTGTAGATTTGCTATAACTTTACTAAATAGATTCATATGAATTAATTTATTTTACAAAATAAAGATATAAATATCTATAAGATATTCTTAACTTTTCAAATGGTGATTTGGTGATATGTGCTAGAATACGCTTGTGGTTAATATGAATAAAATAGGTTCCAAAAAACAACTCAACCTTGGTATAGTTATGCAATCGCCGGATTTGGGTGGGGCTGAGACATATATGCTTTCTTTGGTCGAAAACTTTCTCAAAGCGGACTCAAAAGTGTTCATTGCTAGCAATAAAGGGAAATTTTTTGACAGAGCGAAAAAATTTCCCGTCAAAACAACCGAGATACCATTTATCTTCGATATTATAGGAAATTACCGAGGACTGATAAAAAGTATATTATTTCTTCCGTACGCATTGCTATTTTATTCCAAACTACTTAGAACGTATAAAAAAAATCATGTAGGTGTCATTCTAATGAGCGGATATTCCGAAAAATTACTAGTGACATGGATTGCATCATTTTTTGATATACCTGTTGTCTGGATTGAATATGGGCCGTTACAGACGGTATTTAATAAGCTGATGAAATTTCCAAAAGTTGCGTATCGACTCACAAAACATCTTCCGGCGGCAGTCATTGTCCCAACGAGAAATACACAGCAGAGTCTCATTACTGATGCTAGAGTTTCTCTTGCAAAACTTCATATTATTCCGTGCGGCACAAAAGTTGTAAATAAACAAAAGAGTACTAAAAAAGCATTAATACCCGAATGGAGCAATTGTATTGTCATCGGCAATATATCCCGACAGACAAGAGAAAAAGGGCAAGATATTCTCATAAAAGCTATGCCTTATGTGATTAAAAAAGCACCTTTGGCAAGATTACTTATCGTTGGCGACGGTCCTGATTTGAATTATTATCGCCAGCTGGTTACGAATCTAGGACTTGAAAAGTATGTCTATTTCACAGGCTTTGTTAAAGATACACAGCGGTATTATGACAGTATGGATCTTTTTGTATTTCCGACTGTTTGGGATATGGAAGGGTTTGGGGTTGTTCTTATAGAAGCGATGATGCATCGATTGCCGACCGTTGGTAGTGAAATGGGGCCGGTACCAGAAATTATCGACGATCAAAAATCGGGTTTGCTTTTTAAGACAGGGGATGAGAAAGAGTTAGCAAAAGCTGTAATTTCTTTATACAAAGACAGCAAAAAAAGAGAGCTGTTTGCTGAAAATGGTTATAAGAAGGCTTTAAAGAATTATAATATCGTTACAATAAGCAAAAGAATAATTGGAATCTTGACTGATGCAACATATACGAATGTGACTTAGTTGAAAATTATTAGTTATTTTTTTGATGATGGATATCTAAATATACTTTTTACTACGAATTTTGGACGCTGTTTTACTTCTTCAAATATCTTTGCTATATATTCTCCTAGTATACTTATTCCCAAGAGTTGGATTGCTCCAATAAAAAGGACAACAACGAGTATTGTTGTGACTCCGACAGGAGTATTCGGCAACAGAAATCTAAGAATAATTTGTATGATCATACCTATTAGTGCTATAAGAAAGACAAAAAGTGAAAGTATTGTCATCAGTTGCAGCGGGACATACGAGAATGAAAAAATTCCTTTTGTTGCCCACTGAAAGTTTTTCAAAAGACTGTTTGTTGTTTTACCAAACATCCTTTCCGGTCTCACATACGGTATTCCTGTTTGTTTGAATCCGACCCATGCTCTGAGTCCACGAAGAAAACGGTCTCTTTCCGGAAATTGCTTGAGCACATCGACTACTTTTCTATCAATGAGCGAAAAATCGCCAGCGTCAAGAGGTATCTGAATATAAGAAATTTTATGGAATATTCGATAAAATAATTTGTACGCAATTGCCATTAGTAATGGTGCTTCACGTTTTGTTCTAATTCCATACACGACATCATAGCCTTTGATCCATTTTTGATAAAATTTTTCAATCAATTCAGGGGGATCCTGTAAATCACCATCAAGAAAAACAATGCTATCTCCTTTGGCTATTTCCATACCGCTAGTAAACGCCATTTGTGAACCAAAATTCCTCGAATGATTTACGGCGATAACATGTTTGTCTTTAGATGTTATGATAAGCAGTTTTTTTTCCGTATCATCCGGACTCCCATCATTTACAAAAATAATTTCGTAATCGATTTTTAGCTTTTGGAAAGTTTTTGTAATGCGTCTATACATTATCGGTATTGCTTGTGCATCTTTATAGCAGGCTATAATAGCGGAGATTTTTTTCTTCATTATCTTCTTAAATTAATATACCACGGCTCATTACTCTTCAGCATCTTATTGATAAGAACCGGCATTTCGTTTATTTCGTTTGGCCAATAAGATTGAATATTACTGAGTACAGCCATAATATCTTTATCGTCCTCAGCCCAGTGTGAAATACCATCATGAAAATAATCTTTATCACGCCCGGACCCAATTAATTTAACCGGTATTTTTTCATAATGAAGATAATTTCTAATTGCTTCAAATGGACGATAGAGAAGAAAGGTTGTTGCCGTATAGACGATAGGAATTTTCTCTTCCAATGCCAAACCAATTGCAATGCCAAGCATTGCCTGTTCGGAAGCACCAACATTGATATATCTGTCGGGATAATCCTTGCGGACGGCATCCCACATTTTGTAGCCGAAATCACCAACAATCACCCAAATATCTTTATTTTTCTTCATTTGCTTATGAATTTCATAAGAAAATGCTGCCCTCATAATTTTTTTGTGTAGCGGGATTATTTTCATGAAAGTAACTTTTTTGCTTTTGTATAATCTTCATCGGTCATTGTGTAATAATGAGCATCTTGACCGGTAAGAAAAGGGAACTGTTCAACAGTAGTATAAGCATATAAAACTGTGGGACTTGTCTGTCCTATAGTAATTTTTTTTAAAATATGATTATTATCATGTCCATTCACTTTATGGATAATAAAACCAAATGCTTTAATTCTTTTTGAAAGATAGGTGAGATTTACTTTATCATATGCTGACCAGCCGTTAGCATTAATAATAATTTTTAAATTGGTAACTTTTTTTTCAACAGCAATACGAAGAGCTTCCCAAATGCTCCCTTCCGCGCACTCTCCGTCCGAAAGCATACAGTACACCTGTCGTTTTCTATCTGCAAGAGCCATACCTAACGCAATAGGAAGTCCTTGTCCCAAACTCCCTGTTGAGACGTGAATATCGAGCTGGGTATTTCTATCTGGATGGACGTGTAAATTTTTAATACTATTTGCATCTTGAATATAACCATATTTTTCCAAGACTGCATACCAGGCGATTCCTGCATGGCCGTTTGAAAGAATAAATTTTTCATCTTTCTTTTTAACTTTATAAATTGTATCGATGAGATCTATAGCGCTGAGACAGGAACCAAGATGTGAAAGACGGGATTCATGACTTATTTTAAGAATACGTTTCCTCAGTTTTTTTTGATCCCGAGTAAGTTTCTTTAGCGAAAAGTGCTGCATGATTGGTTTTTATTGATAAAAATGAGCGTTTTGTTCAAACCAAGAATAAGTGCTATTCAATCCTTTGTCAATAGTATAGGTTGGCTTCCATGACAATACTTTTTTCGTATGAATAATGTTCGCTTTCCAATGGGGTGTATCCCATGATCTTTTTGGGTACGCGCCTTTTTCAACAACTGTACTTTTGTTTGTTACTTTAAATAACGTATTCACTATTTCATCGTTCGTATATTCTTTCCCTGTGCCGAGATTACATATCTCTCCCTGCAGTTTTTTCCCTAGCTTTAAAGCACTGAGGTAAGCATTGCAAACGTCTTCTACATAAATAAAATCCCTGCGCTGAGTGCCCGGAGTAAGTTTTATTGTATTCTTTTGAATAAGTGTTTTCATAATAACTGGAATTAGCCGAGTCGGCGCTTCATAAGGACCATACACGGAGAATAAACGGAATGTCATTATTGGTTTATTATTGACGAGTGCAAATACTTTGCAAAGGTGTGTTGCAGCAAGTTTTGTAGACGCATAATAGCTTACTGGCTCACAATAATCTGTTTCTTTCATCGATGTATCTTTATAACCATATTCTGAGGAGCTGCCCGTATTGATAAAACACCGATAAGGAATATCCTTTGAAGCCTCAAGGAGATTTTTAGTTCCTTCAATATTAACCTGTATCATTTTTTCAAGTTCAGATTGATAGTGATATGCGCCGTATACGGCAAGATGGATAATATATTCAGGTTGGATTTTTTTGAGAATTTTTTTAAGTTGGGGAAAATTTGTTATGTCACCGTGATGAATAGTTATCATACGTTGTATATCTTTTAGTCTCCAGGTAGGTATTTTTGAACTATTGAGGACATGTACTTCATAATTATTTTGAATCAGTTTTCGGGTAATGTTGGCACCGACAAATCCATTGGCTCCTGTTATAAAAACACGGCTTTTTTTCTGAAAAGTCATACGGTATACTTGTGGTTACTACTATAGAGAAATTATGACGACACTTCAATGTGCAATTTGCGGAAAAGATCAGGAAATACAAGAATTATTTAAAGCAAATTTTCTTCCAGAAAAAATCACTTCAGAAACATTTTCTGCAAGAAGAATACCGGACAGAATACATTTTCGATTCGTAAAATGTATAAGATGCGGTTTACTATTTTCAAATCCTATTTTGTCCGCGGGAGAGATTACGAAATTGTATGCAAAGAGTAAGTTTACTTATACAGTTGAATCAGATTATCTAAAGAAAACATATGGGTATTATTTAAAAAAAGTTTTAAACAAAAAAAAGCGGAGCAACATTTCTCTTCTTGATATTGGTTGCGGTAATGGGTTTTTTCTTGAAGAAGCAATAACAATGGGAGTAAAGAATGTATGGGGGATAGAACCAGGAGAAGCATCTGTTAAAAAGGCACCGAAATGGTTACAAAAAAATATAAAAGTGAACATGTTTAAAAAAGATATCTTTAAAAAAAATTTATTTGATATTGTGTGTTGTTTTCAAACGCTTGATCACATTATCGATCCAAATAGATTTTTATCAGCAGTTCATATGGTTTTGAAAAAAGAAGGAAAAGCGTTATTTATTGTCCATGATACTGATGGATTATCAGTAAAAATATTTGGCGAAAAGTCTCCGATTTTTGATATAGAGCATATTTATCTATTCAATAAAAAAAGTCTTGCAAAATTGTTTGAAAAAAACGGGTTTACTGTCCTGGAAACATTTACGGTTAAAAATAGATATCCATTACGATATTGGATCCGTATGAGTCCATTACATAATAGTATAAAAATTTTTATAACGAGTGTTCTTCAGCTATTATCGTTGGATAACGCCTCAATTACTATCAGTGCTGGCAATATCGGAATCTTGGTAAAGAGATAAATTATTCTCATGAAAAGAAAAAAAGAAAAAAACATTGATGTATTTAATGATGATATTCAAGCTACCGGTAAATATCGGTATACAAATTTTGAAAAAAGTTCGGCATATAGCGCGACAAAAAGACAATCCGATGAACTTATCAAAATTTTACAGTCAAAGGTTGGCAGAAAAACCACTGTTCTTGATGTCGGATGTGGTGATGGTACCTTTACACTTGAACTTCTTCTGCGAGCACACCCTGAAAAAATAGTAGGCTTTGACTATGCAAAAAATGCTATACAAGCGGCTCGACGGTTGGTACTAAAAAAAGATAAAAGGAATATTATATTTAAAACCATTAATGTATATGATGCAAATAAAGTATTTGATACAAATTCCTTTGATGTCATCGTGATCCGTGGAGTATTACATCATCTTTATGATCCTGAAAGAGCGGTTAACGTTCTAAGTCCTTTATCAAAAAGGATAATTGTGTTGGAGCCAAATGGTTACAATCCTATTATAAAATTAATAGAGAAGCTTTCCCCCTATCATAAGCAGCATGAAGAAAAATCCTTTTGGCCACCAAAACTTAATAGTTGGTTCATCAATGCTGGATTTATTGTGAAAGACCAACAGTTTTTCGGTATTGTTCCTTATTTCTGCCCAGATTTTGCGGTATCTATCTTACAAGTAATACAGCCTGTTATGGAAAGACTGCCGTTTGTAAATAGATTATATTGCGGAACAAATTTGATATATTATGAAAGACGTACTGTATAATATTTCCATGAGGAAATTATTATTATTTTCTATATTATTCCTCGCTGCAGTTCTTCTCATTTTTAGGATTAATGAATTGATGCCTTTTATCGGTGATCAAGGGTGGTTTTATTTAGCCGCAAGAGATGTTGTTTTTGGAAAAAGTTATCCGTTGGTTGGTATTACGGCAAGTCATCTGTGGCTTCATCAGGGTGCGTATTGGACATATATCCTCGTTTTTATGTTGTGGCTATTTCATTTTGAACCACTCAGTGGTGCTTATATGACTATAGTTTTAGGTGTAATTAGTGTATATCTCATATATCTTGTTGGAAAATTATATTTTTCAGAAAATGTTGGTACTATTGCATCTTTTCTTTATGCAACTTCTCCATTGGTGATAATCAATGCCAGGACGCCTTATCATACGAGTCCGATACCCTTTTTTACTCTTCTATTTCTCTTAGCACTTTTAAAATGGGTAAAAGGGAACAGATATTATTTTTCTATCTGTATATTTCTTCTTGCAGTACTTTATAATTTTGAACTTGCAACAACCACGCTCGGTATATCTTTTTTTATTGTTCTGTTTTATGGGATTTGGAAGAAAACATCCTGGATAAAAATAGTGCGAGATAAAAAAGTTATTTTATTATCTATAATTGCTTGGTTTGTTCCAATGTCTCCAATGCTATTGTATGATATCCATCATGGATTTCCTCAGACATTGAAATTTACCGCATGGATCATCTATCATATACTGCTTATTTTTGGTTTTCCTAGTATTCATACTATTACTGAATCGACAGGATGGAGTGAAGTTTTCGCCTTCGCTTTGCAACAATACCAGATGCTTATATTCGCGATGAGCGGCATCATTGCTTGTATCATCCTAATCACCACCTTTGGATTTTTTTACTACCGTTTCTATCAAACTATTAAACATAAAAAATATCATATCGGTATGATACTGGTTGGTGTTATGAATGCGTTACTGATACTAGGATATCTGGCGAATAAAACAACTTCGGGTGCTTATGTGCCGGTAATTTTTCCATTCATTCTGTTATTAACAGCTTATGTTGTAGATAAATTCAAAAGAAGATATTTTTTTATAACTATTCTTTTACTCATCGCTATTGGTATACTGAATATATATTCACTTTTAAAAAATAATTATTTTGAATATATTACATATGCGCAGAGACTGCACATTGCTAAAATTGTAACCCAAGAAGCAAATGGTAGAGACTATAATATTAAAGCGAAAGGGCCTGGAAGCTGGTTTCCAAACTTTGATTTAAACTATGATTATCTAACCTGGTGGCTTGGACATGGTCCGTCCGATAAGCCAGAAAAGTTAATTTTCTTTATTGGAGAAGATCATAAGGGAATACATTTATCTAAAAGAGATTAAAGATTAAGGATATAAGATTGAAGAATTATGATATCTGCTGTAATAATAACAAAAAATGAAGAGAAGAATATCGGTCGGTGTCTCGACAGTGTCTCCTGGTGTGATGAATGGATCGTTATTGATGATCATTCTCAAGATAAAACCATTGATATTGCAAAGAAAAAAGGAGCGAGTGTTTTTACGCATACGATGTATGATGATTTTTCTGAGCAACGGAATTTTGGTTTAGAAAAAGCGAAAGGTGACTGGATACTCTTTATCGATGCGGATGAAAGGGTTTCAAGTGCGTTATGGTATGAAATTATGCAGCATACGAGTGAATCAATAGCTGATACCATAGGTTATTATGTAAAGCGTCAGGATACAATGTGGGGAAGGATATTAAAACATGGTGAGACGGGAAATGTGATTTTACTTCGACTTGCCAAAAAAGGCTCAGGGAAGTGGGAAGGACGTGTCCATGAACGATGGAATATACAAGGCAGAACACAGATCTTGAGAAATCCTCTTGATCATTTTCCCCATAGCACTGTAGCTGACTTTCTAAAAGAGGTAAATTTTTATACCGACCTGCGTGCCGAAGAACTGTTTAAAAATAAAACCAAATCAAATTGGTTTTCAATCATAGCATATCCAAAAGCAAAATTCATAGTGAATTATTTTTTCAAAGGAGGCTTTTTAGACGGTTTGCCTGGTTTGGTCGTAGCTTTAATGATGTCGTTTCATTCATTTTTGGTGAGAGGCAAACTCTGGCTACTATGGCAAAAAGAAAAATAACTATTGTCTCAATTATTTTTGTCGTTTGGAATATCTTTATCATCTGGCAATTTGTATACTTCCTTTTATCAAAAAATAATGTATGTATTATTTTTTGTCATACATAAAAGAAGAAGGTACTCGATTCTTTTTTATTAAGGTTTATGCAAAATGTAAAAGTAATTACTAAAGTCGGTTTTATTATTGCATTTTATTATCTCAGTTACTACTTATTTATGGGATTTTTAAATCCATTACCGCTCGACGGTGATAGCTGGGACTATCATATTCCAATAGCGTTAAGTATTCTAAATGGAAGTTTTTTGAATGCATCATTTGGGACAATTCCTCGGTTACATAATCCTGTAACTGGAATGATACATATGTTACCGCAATGGTATTATCCTGCGTCATCAGAAGCAATTAATGCGATTTTTATTTTATTCCATGTTCCGACATTTTCCAATATTTTTGCGGCTATAGTTTTATTTTTTTCTTGCTGGAAATTAGGTTTAACGTTCCGTTTGTCAAAATATTATTCGATACTTTTTGCACTATCAATTGTAACCTCAGGAGTGATAGTGAGATGGCTAAATTCCGTCAGTATTGATGTGTGGGTTGGTGTTTGGTTTGTACTAAGCCTTATTCTTTTAGAAAAACCGAAAAAAAGTGTACGGTATTTTGCAACAGTAGGTTTTGTACTAGGGATGCTAGTCGGCTCTAAATATACTGCACTCTATTTTTTTACCGTATTAATCATATTTTATGCAAAAAGATTAGTAAGGAATTGCAATTTCCAAAGGACGATAGCATTTATAATCCCGTTTTCAATTTTCGGGTTGTTCTGGTACTCCAGAAATTTTATTCTTACGGCCAACCCTTTTTATCCGTTGGCTAGGTTTGGGTTTCCTGGGCCGTATTTATTTAATGACACCATATGGAATGCGACACTGCATCATCCATTTGATATGTTCAATGCCAACTTTGGCGAATATCATTTATGGTTATTCTCTGCATTCGTCGCAGTAATCGCGCTCATAAATAAATTTGTAATTAAAAAGAATTTTCAGCTGGATGATGTGCATAAAATTTTCCTCATAGGATTTATCAATGTAATCTTTTATTTTAATTTTCCGGCGAACAGTCAAGTGTGGATAATGGTATCAAGTGTCAGGTATTCAATACCGGCCTTTATCCCGCTTATATTAGGTGTATTCATGGTAGCTGCAAAATACAAGAAAGAGGAATTGATCGGATACGTCACAATAGCAAATATGATAAATGTACTTTCTATGGCGTTTTATCCAAAACTTATTTTATTCTATTTGCCTGTAAGTTTGCTTGCTTTTTATTTACTAGATAGGGAAAAAACCTAGATTATTATTATGATTAGTTTTGGTTTGCTACTCGGCATCTTCGCGTACAGTATTTTTTTTATCGGTCTTATGGGATTGTTATACAATCCTGTTCTTTTGTTTGTCACTTTAGTATTTGCCGGAGTGTTAGTAGTCATTGAAAGAAATAAAATTATCAGAAGTTTGAAAAAATTTAGCTCGCTGATAAATAATAGGCAGAACCCGTTTATTTACGTTCTAGTAATATTATTTATTTTGCAGGCATTAATAAATCTTATCGGCGCATTAGGTCCGGAAATCGGGTTTGATGCACTGTGGTATCATCTTACACTCCCAAAACTCTATCTGTTGCATCATGCTGTCTATCACGTACCGGGAGGCCTTCTGCACTACAGCGATATGCCAAAGTTGATTGATATGTTATTTGTACCGGCACTAGCGTTTGGTAATGAGGTTACCGCAAAACTAATTGAATATATATTGGGAATTTTAGCAGTAATAGTGTTATATAAACTATCTCAAAAAATGATGACAGCTAAATATTCACTTATTGCTGTGTTAATCTTTTATACTAATTTAGTTGTAGGATGGGAATCGACAAGTGCATATATAGATCTTGGTAGAGCGTTCTTTGAAATACTTGCGTTATATTCGTTTATGTTGTGGTATGAAACAAAACAAATGAAAAATTTGATAGTATCTGCCGTATTTGTTGGCTTTGCCACCGGTACCAAACTGCTCGGTCTCGGATCACTTGCTATCTTTCTTATACTAATAGCAGGTATGCACATGAATTGGAATAGTGTTAGAGTAAATGTAAGATCTGTATTAACAAAATTTAAACACTCTACAGTAAACCTATTACCTTCTTTTTTAATCTATTTATTTATTGGTCTACTAATCCCACTGCCCTGGTTTATTTATGCTTATATTCATACAGGAAATCCTGTATACCCTTTTTTCGGTAACGATTATTCCGTGCATATCTCCGCCATTACTTTGCTAAATCCTTTATTTTTTATCCAAAGTATGTTGTCGATATTTCTTTTTTCTCCGGATCCGACTTCACCGTTATATCTTATATTTTCCCCCGCGATAGTTATCTTATTCCCACATTTTTCATCAAAAATACGATTAATAGGTTATTATAGTATCCTTGCGTTAATCATATGGTATATTACTCCACAGACAGGCGGCGGAAGATTTATTATTCCGTACCTGCCTGCATTTTCTCTCCTTTGTGCGGTGTCTCTTGAACAGCTCAATCAGAAGAAAACAAAATTATTGTTTTATACAAGTTTGGGAGCAGTACTATTTGTTGCGCTTATTTCAGTAGGGTATCGATTGGCTGCTAATGCAAAGTATGTGCCTTTTGTATTAGGTAATGAAACAAAAAAAGAATTTCTTGCAAATCATCTCAATTTTCATTTTGGTGATTTTGCGGACATAGACGATTATTTTGCAAATCATATTAATCCGAATGATACCGTTTTACTCGTTGGATTTCATAATTTATATTATGTAGATTTTCCATTTATTGATAGTTCTTGGGTGAAGAAACGGGATAGGTTCAATTATATTGCTGTGCAAAATGCACAATTACCAGAAAGATTTAAACATTGGCAACTAGTCTACAAAAATGATAAAACCTTGGTAAAATTATATAAGCCGCCGAAAGGGGAATGCGATCAATTATGCTTATACTAAAAATTTTAATCGTACTATTATTGATTCTTTTGCCTTTAGGCGAGATTCCAAGATTCAACTTTGGCAACTATATTTATATCAAACCGCTTGAAGTTATTGCTGTTATAACATTATTTTGGATAATAGTACTTTATATAAAGAATAAATCGTTTCGAAAAACTCTCCACTGGTATTATTTTTTCTTTCCACTCATCGGAATTATCTCACTTGGAATAAACAGTATATGGCTAAAACCTGTTGAACTTTTGGCTTCATTTCTCTATCTTCTTCGTTGGGTAGCATATATGGGTATCTTTTTTGCGGTGTTGCAATGTGATGAAAAATTCCGCAAGCAAATTTATAATTTCCTTTTGATAGATGGTATCGTCTTTCTCTTGATCGGTTATTTTCAATTTTTCTTCTATCAAAGTCTTCAGAACCTCTCATATTTAGGATGGGACAGGCATGAATACCGATTGGTATCAAGCTTGTTTGACCCGAATTATGCTGGAGCTTTTTTGGTATTGTTCCTTGTTTTTCTTGCTGGGACTGTTTTTAACAGTAAAAATAAATTAAAACGTACAACAATAGTATTCTATTCAATAATTTCGGTGATAACGTTGGTTGCAGTTTTTCTTACCTATTCCCGTAGTGCATTAATTATGTTATTGATTTCCGGGATAACTTTTTTTGTTATTCTTAATAAGAAAAAGTACATTCTCTATCTAACCGGAGTAGTGGTGTTATTTATTATTGTCATTTCTCCGTTTTTTTATATTGAGAATATTGATCTTTTTCGGTTAAATTCCGGATTGGCACGTCTTGCCGATATGCAACACTCCGTTAAAATCATTGCGGATCACCCTTTGCTTGGTGTTGGTTTTAATGCATTTCGCTACGCACAAATACGGTATAATTTCGCTCCGGAAGTATTATCAGTACCTTCAAATGCTGCTTCGGGAGTGGACACCAGTATCTTATTTGTTCTGGCAACGACCGGTATTATTGGTCTTATTGCATACGGCAATTTGTGCGTGCAGTTATTTAAGAAAGCAAAAAGCAGTGCTAATCGCTATTCACTGATATTTATTGTCTCCGGCATTGGACTTGTTATCAATTCGTTTTTTAATAATAGTTTATTTTATTCCGAAATTATGTTTTGGATGTGGATGATAGCAGGACTAATGTATGCGGAAAAGTAACTACTGTGTATGTATATGAATTTCTTTGGTTGATTGATTACCTGCATCATCATTTGCAACAACTTTGATATCATTGTCACCGTCTTTTAGTGTGTAAAGGTAATTATAATTTCCTTGGTCGTCTACAATTGCCCAAAAACCGTTAACGGTTACTTTTGCTCCAGGATCGGTAGTGCCTTGAATACTTACCGTCGGAGAAGAGTCTTTACTGAATCCTTGCCCATCCTGAGGATTTGCAATTGTTAAAGCTGGCGGTTTATTAAGATATGAGATTGTGTCCGTATTTGAATAAGTGCTTTCTAAATGAGAATCGTTAACCGCCTTTACTTTCAAGCTATTTTGACCTTGTTGTAATGTTACTGCTGTAAATTTAAATTTGTTATCATTGCCAACTTGTGTTTTATCAACCTGCTGATCATTAAGGTAAAGATTTATGGTAAGATTTTTTTCTGCAAATCCACTGATGGTAATTTGTGCACTGTTGGTCGCATCAACAACAGGATTCAGTGTTGGCGGTGCGATATACGTATCACTTTGCTGACTAGTAGAAGCTGATGATTCTCCGTTTCCTTGAAATTTTTCTAGGAGCAGGCTGAATCCGACAAGTAATTTTGTGCCAAAGATAATGGCAGCAATAATAATGATTATGAAACCAACGAATACAATAATTACATTTTGTATCGCTTTTCTTTTAAGATGATTGGATAGTCGGGAACTCGCCATAAATAAAAATAGCTAAGTACTGTATTTTATACCAGATTAGAATCATTTTGTAAAATGAAGGAATTTTAGTGGGAGTTTAAATTGTGTTGAGAAATTCTTCTTCGGTATCATAGATTTCATTAAAAATAAGATAAAGGCTTTCTGCTTCTTTTTGTTCGCCAATAAGAATACATTTTTTGCCCAAACCATAGGCAACACCTGCCTCAATATGACATGATTTTCCAGCAGGTAAGAGCATCACGAAGGCATCGCTATTTTTTTCTCCCTTCATATCGTTTGTAAATATAGTTTTTATATATGTATCGCTTTTCCAGTCCAGTTGTTCAAATTGTTCCATATCATTGTTCGGATCATTTTTAACGCGATGTTTGCTATGAGGTGCTTCCAAAAAGCAATAAACGGAATATCCCCTTTTCCGGATATTTTTAGTTAGTTTTAACACATTATCCCTGTTCCGCCATCTTCCAGAAACAAAAAAATTATAATGGAGAGGTTCAGTTTTTTTATTTAAGGATTTCATATGGTTACGTTGTGAGCCGATGGTGGGAATCGAACCCACGACCCATGCTTTACGAAAGCATTGCTCTACCTCTGAGCCACATCGGCGTATACTGTATTTTAATCAAATGAACATTACTTCGCAATAAGAATAAAAGAGTAAAATAATTTATCGTAATATTTCATGTTCAATTTTTTTATCGCCAATTTTTTTATTATTTCGTAACTCTTCTGAGAGTCTATAATATTTTGTTTATGTCTATACTATAAACAGTTTGTATCAACATGCGTTACAGTTGAACTAAAAATGGATTGCAAGAATAGGGAAAACTCATATTCTTGAAAGTTGGCACTTTTTTACCTTAATTGCCAAAAACATTTTTTGTGTCAATTTAAAAATAATTAGTTTTTTGATACTTTTATTTGACTTTAAAATGAGTATAAATGATTATCAAAATATTGTGAATTAATTATGCTATTTTTTTAACAAAAATAAGATGTTTTTTTTGAGTAATATAAGAGAACAATAGATTATTTATATACGTTAAAAAGAAGTTGATAATACTTGATTAGTGGATTGTTCTTTTATGTCTGTGGCTTGCTACTTTGAGTTCTGCAACAGCTTGTTTGAAAGCGGCTTCTGCTGCAGCAAATTCTTGTTCTGTAATACGTGATTCTTTTTTCTTAAGAATTTCTTCGGCGCGCTTGCGTGCTTCCATAGCTTTTTCAACTTCAATCTCTTCGGCATGAACAGCATAATCAGCAAGGATGGTTACTTTGTTTTTATTTACTTCTAAGAATCCGCTGGTGATTGCCATATATTGTTCTTTTCCTGAAATTTTTAGCTTCAATTCACCCGGGACAAGTTTGGTAAATAGATTGATATGATGGGGAAGAATGCCTATTTCACCGTCGGCTGTGTTGACATAAATCTCATCTACTTCGCCTTGGAATATTATTTTTTCAGGAGTAACGATATCAAGTTCCATATTTTCAGAAAATTCGGACTACTCAGAAAATCAGAATTCTGGTTTCTGAAGTTATTCGAAATTAATTAATGCTAAGATTTTACTTGGATTTCTTTGCTTTCTCTACTGCTTCTTCGATCGATCCGACCATATAGAAGGCTGATTCGGGGAGATCATCATGTTTGCCTTCTAAGATTTCTTTAAACCCTTTGACTGTATCTTCGACTTTTACATATTTACCAGGTGATCCGGTAAAGACTTCGGCGACGAAGAACGGTTGACTTAAGAACCTTTGAATTTTTCTTGCACGAGCAACGGTCTTCTTATCTTCATCGGATAACTCGTCCATACCAAGAATCGCAATAATATCCTGCAAATCTTTATACTTTTGCAAGACCTGCTGGACGCCACGAGCAACATCATAATGGTCCTGTGATACGATATTTGGGTCAAGCATGCGTGATGTTGACGTCAATGGATCAACCGCAGGGTAGAGCCCTTGTTCTGCGATTGAACGGTCAAGCGTGATAGTTCCATCCATATGAGCAAAGGTTGTTGCCGGTGCAGGATCGGTGTAATCATCGGCCGGAACATAAACCGCTTGGAGGGATGTGATAGACCCTTTTTTGGTACTTGTGATACGTTCCTGAAGTGCTCCGATTTCGGTTGCAAGCGTCGGCTGGTATCCGACGGCACTTGGCATACGACCAAGAAGAGCTGATACTTCAGATCCGGCTTGCGCGAATCGGAATACATTGTCGATGAAGAAGAGAACGTCTTCACCTTTTTCATCACGGAAATATTCTGCCATTGTCAGCGCTGACAAAGCAACACGTAGACGGTTTGCCGGTGGTTCGTTCATCTGTCCGTAGACCATGACTGTTTTGTCAAGAACTCCGGAGTCTTTCATCTCAATCCACAGGTCTGTTCCTTCACGAGTACGCTCTCCAACTCCGGCAAACACTGAATGGCCGCTATGTTCGATCGCAATGTTGCGGATCAGCTCCTGGATGATAACTGTTTTTCCGACACCGGCGCCTCCGAAGATACCGATCTTTCCACCTTTTGAGAAAGGTGCTATCAAATCAATAACTTTTATACCTGTTTCAAGAATTTGCGGGGTAGTTTCTTGCTGTGTCAGCGGTGGGGGATCTTTATGAATAACACTAGTATCTGTCTTTTCTTCAAAAGATTTTCCGTCAATTACTTTTCCGAGAACATTAAATATTCTGCCTAGCGTCTTATTACCAACGGGGACTCTGATAGGTGAATTGGTTCGTTTTACTGTCACTCCGCGCGCGAGACCATCAGTCGATCCGAATGCCAGTGCCTTCACTTCATGATTGCCGATCTCAAACTGTACTTCAAGAGTGAGTTCTTTTTTGTCCGGCATCGTAATCGTAAGTGCCTCATATATCTCGGGTACTTCGCCTTCAAAGTAGACATCGACAACTGGTCCCTGGACTCTGATGACGATTCCTTCTTTATTTTTTGTGTTATTTTTTTCTGCCATAGTTTGTTTAATTATTAGTTTTGACTACTTGCTGTCATTCCGCCGGTAATATCAAGAATTTCACTTGTAATTTTTGCTTGACGGGTCTTATTATACTCTAATTTTAAGTCTTCGATAATATCTTTTGCGTTATTAGTCGCATTCTGCATTGAGATCATACGTGCTGATTGTTCTGAAAGATAGTTTTCTAGAACTTCTTGAAATAATGACATTTCCATGTAGCGTTTTAATAAATCAGGCAAAATACTTTCCAGATCCGGCTCAAATAGCTGGAACTCATATTTTTCTTCAATTTTTTTACCGTCTTTGACTTCTTCGATTGGAGCAATCGGCAAAAGATTGGTAACTGCGGGTTTTTGCATAAACATATTAATAAAATGTGTTGAGATCAAAACAACTTTATCGACTTTTCCAGATAAAAATTGTTCTTCGACAATTTTTGCTATGGGATAAACGACATCATATTTCGGCAGCGTAGTGCCAAAGGGAAAAGACGCAACGATATTTTTGGTCATCCGTGCGACAGGTGATTCGATCTTTTTTCCAACTGTCAAAAATATATCATCAGCTTTTGATTGACGAAGTAATTCTCGGGCAAGATTTGTGACCAGTCCACCGCAGAGTCCTTTGTCAGGAGCGATAACAACAAATAACGTTTTGCCATTTTGTTTTGGTGGCTTCATATATACGGGGAGTAGTGCTTGTTCAACACCTCTGGTAAGCCTGCCAGTTACTTCAAGTAAATTTTCCACATATGGGCGTGAAGAGAGCGCAGCATCCTGTGCTTTTTTGAGTTTGGATGCAGCGATCATCTGCATCGCTTTTGTTGTTTTTGAAATATTTTGCGCTGTTTTTATTCTTCGTGTTAATTGTAATTTACTTGCCATAGTCTTATTTTAGAAATTTTTTCTTAAAGTCGTTTGCTGCTTTTTCCAGTTGTTTGATACTTTCAGGTGTAACTTTTTCACCATTACCAAATGTCTCAAGCAATTTTGCATAATGTTTTTTGAAGAACGGCGGGAATTCTTTTTCAAATTTTGTGATATCTGATACCGGGACATCATCCAGTAAATCATTGGTAACAAGCGCAATTTCTACCACTTCCCATGCTTCACTTAGCGGTTGATACTGCGGCTGCTTCAAAATTTCGTTAATGCGTTTACCTCGCTCTAACTGTGCGGTTGTTTCAGGATCCAATTCACTGCCGAACTGGGCAAATGCAGCAAGTTCTTGGAACTGTGACATCTCAAGTTTCATTTTTCCGGAAACCGATTTCATTGCTTTTGTTTGCGCAGCACCACCGACGCGGGAAACAGACATTCCAGTACTGATAGCAGGCCTGATGCCGGAGTTGAATAAATCAGCCTGCAGATAAATCTGCCCATCTGTGATAGAGATAACATTGGTTGGAATATATGCAGAAATATCATTTGCCTGAGTTTCAATAATCGGCAGAGCAGTGATTGAACCGCCGCCATTTTTTTCGTTTAGTCTTACGGCACGTTCAAGTAGACGACTGTGCAGGTAGAAAATATCCCCCGGATATGCTTCACGTCCGGCTGGTCTTCGTAAAACCAGTGATAATTGTCGGTAAGCCCATGCGTGCTTGGTTAAATCATCATATACTATTAGAACATCTTGTCCCTTTTCTAAGAAGTATTCACCAATCGCGACACCCGCATAGGGTGCAAGATATTGGAGTGTTGCCGGGTCAGATGCGCCTGCCACAACAACGATAGTGTTGGCTATTGCATTTTCTTGCTCTAACTTATCTATAACTCGGGCGACAGTATTTTGTTTTTGTCCGATTGCAACATAGATGCAGATGACCGGTTTGAGACCTTTCCCTTGTTCACGTTGATTGATGATCGCATCGACTGCTATTGCTGTCTTTCCTAGTCCGCGGTCGCCAATGATAAGTTCTCGCTGTCCGCGACCGATAGGGAACATCGCATCAATTGATTTGATCCCTGTTTTCATAGGAGTATCAACTCCTTTTCGCTCGACAACTCCGGCTGCTATTCTTTCAAGTGGCATTTCGTTGCCTTTTTTAATTTCCGGTTTACCGTCAAGTGGAAGTCCCAACGGATTGACGACTCTTCCGAGCAATTCTTCTGAAGCTTTTATGGTAAGGCCTTGTCCGGTTGTTTTGACAGTCATTCCCTCTTGGATCGTGAGACCGTTATTGAAAAGAATAATTGATGCTTGATCTTCATCGAGGTTAAGAATAACTCCCCGACTACCTTCTTCAAATTCAATAATTTCTCCCATGAAAGCTTTGCTCAGTCCTGATGCCGAGACAACGCCGTCGGTATTTTTCTCAACAACGCCTACATTTTGTGTTTTTGGATCTGAAGTAAACGAACTAAGCCGTTTTTCTAAACTTTCAATTATAGATGTATTGTCAATCATTGTTTACAAATCGTATTATATCATGAAATGTGCGATTTAAATCCATATCAAATGCTTCATCATTTTCAACTACTTTTATTCCGCCGATCATTGCTGGATCGATTTCTTCTACAATCTTTTTCTTCGGAAAAAGAGACTTAACTTTTTCTCTATCTTTGGTTGAAAGCGGTTTTGGCGTAGTTACAAAAACCATTTTTTTCTTCTCTTCCTGTTTTATCAAACTAATAAACATTTTAAGCATATTGCGGTTCAGTTTATCTGCAATATTTTTAACTGTTGCCTCATCGAGCTTTCCATCTTTATAACTTGCTTGTACCAATTCTTCAATTTGTTTTTTCATAGTAATTTAATTTGGCTGTTTTTGCATTACTTTTATTGCCTTTTCGACAATTTCACTTTGTTCTTTTTCAGTAAATACATTACTGAGTGTTTTCTTAAGTATATCAAGAGAGAGCCGCGTGACATATTTGTCTAATTGTTTTTGTGCTTGCGCTGTCTCGAGTTCAATTTGTGCTTTTGCATCTTTCAGCATTTTGTCGGTTTGCAGTTTGGTAGCTGCTTCGGCCTGTTTGCGTATGTCCTCAGCTTGATTTTTTGCATCTTTAATAATTTCATCGGCAGTTACCCGTGCCTTTTTCAGTACATCTTTTTCCAGTTCTTTTGTTTTTTCTAAAATTTTCTCGTTTTCTTTGGCGGTGTTAATTGCTTCTTGAGCCAGTTCCTGACGTTTTTTCAGCATGTTATTTATCGGTTTGTATAAAAACCGTTTTAACAAATAGAAAATTATCAAAAAATTGACAATTTGTGCTATTAATAAATATGGATCAAGTCCAAATGTTTTAAAAATTTCCATATGTTTATATCAGAAAACTCGGAATACTCAGATTGTCAGATGTATCAGATGTTCAGAAATTCAGAGTATCTGATTTCCTGATGTTCTGAGTTTTCAGAGTATTCTGATTTATTTCAGGAAAGCGAAAACTAAGGAATAGATAGCCAACGCTTCAGCAAAACCCATAGATACGATCATGATAGGGATGATCTTTCCCTGTGCGTCAGGATTTCTTCCAATAGCTTCAACAGCTTTTGCTCCGATAAGACCGATACCTACACCAGGTCCAATTGTACCAATAGCTGCAATAATACCTCCAGTTAATGTAATAGTCACTAGAACGTCACCCCCTTTATAAATAGTATATTTGTTTGATTTCTATTTTTCATATTATTCTTCCATTGCATTATGCGATGTTGTCATTATTGCCATAAATGCCATTGTCAAAAGCGCAAAGATAACTGCCTGTATTATAGCAACAAAATATTCATAAAGTACAAGAGGAATAGGAGCAAGAAATGCAAAAGCGGCCGAGAGTAAACCTAACATCAATGCATCAACGAACATGTTCCCGAACAACCGGAAAGAGAAAGCGATAATTTTTGTAAACTCCGAAACTAATTCTAATAGTCCGCTATACATCTCAAGAGGTTTTGCGGAAAAGAATTTATTTAAGTATTTTTTTACACCGAGTGTCTTAATACCTAATGTATGTGCTGCTACTTGGGAAATAAGTGCTAGTGCCAGAGTAGTATTAAGATCTGTTACCGCGCTTCTAAAAAGTGGGGTAAATTCTTTGCCATGATAAAAACCAAACGCGGTTATTCCAGGAATAAGATCACTGAAATTTGCAACAAGAATAAATATAAAAAAGGACATAACATACATAAATATTTTTTCTGTATGAACTGTGGCAGTAGTGGAGGTTAATGCATAGAACTGATCCATTGCTATCTCAAAGATCGCTTGTAATTTCCCGGGAACAACGGCTATTTTTTTATAAACAAAATAGATACCACTAAGAACAATGGCATCTACTAATAACATTCCGAGAATTGTATTTGTTACTGGGAATGGTCCAATATGAAAAAGGATATCTGGCGCAAGACTCATCATAAAAACTAAAAAAACCTGTCCTTACAGGCATTCATATTTTAATTTGTCTGCGTCTGTAAGTCAAGGAGTAGTGTGTCTAGTTGTGCGACAGTATCGATAAGGATTGTCGGTTTATCGTTTTTGCTGTCTAACTTACCTTCTACGACAATAACAGAGTCTTTTATTAAAATATTTTTATATATTTCAAATGTTCTTGGAAAAATAACACATTCAAGAGTCGATCCTTTTTCATCTGCAAGAGCGAGAAATGCCATTTCGCTTCCTTTTTTCGTCAAAATTCTTTTAACGTTATCAAGAATCCCTCCAATTTTAACCCGAATTCCTTCGGGCTGTATCTCCAATTCTTCAAAATCTTTTGCACCAAAGGATTTGAGATATGCTAGTTTTTCAAGATGGGGATGTGATGTCAAATAGATGCCTAGGAATTCTTTTTCAAACTGCAATTTTTCCTCCTCGGAAAAGTCATCAATTTCAGTAAAATGTAAGTCGATTTGATTCGTATCGAAAGTAGATGTGTCGTCATCAAAAAGAGATTTTTGCCCGTCCGCTTGCTGTTTCTTCGTTTGATTAATCTTTGCAACAATCTCCGGGAAAGCAATAAGGAGTGAAGCGCTATTACCGAACCTATCCATTGCTCCTGCTTTAATTAAACTCTCCATGGTTTTTTTATTTATTGTCGAGAGGTTAACCCGCAAACAAAAATCCTGAAATGATACAAATAGTTTTTCTTTACGTGCTTCTATCATGTTTTGAATAGCAGCATCGCCAACATTTTTTATTGCAGAAAGACCGAAACGTATCTTGGTTTTATCTTCAATACTGAAATCACTTTTTGATGTATTGATGTCAGGTCTTAACACTGGGATATCTAAGCGTTTACATTCCAAAACCGCCTGTGCAATTTTTTCATTTTTAATAGGTCCAGAAGATCCTCGCGATTCAGCAGTTAATAATGCCGTCATAAATTCGACAGGATAGTTCGCTTTCAGATACGCTGTCCGAAAAGCGATGATAGCATAGCAAGCAGCATGCGCTTTATTAAATCCGTATCCAGCAAATGGCGCAATTAATTCAAAAAATTCATCTGCTTTTTTTGATGAGAGGCCATTCTTTATACAGCCTTTGGTGAATAATTCTTTTTGCTTTTTCATTTCAGACGGTATCTTTTTCCCCATTGCTTTTCTGAATTTATCCGCTTCAAGCCATGAATATCCAGCAAGTTCGATTGCGGTAAGTAGCACGTCATCTTGATAGGTGAGAATGCCATATGACTGTTTCAAAATATCTGTTAGTCTGGGGTCGGGGTAGGTGATAAGTGAAGGATTATGTTTTCTCTTAATAAATTCAGGAATGATAGCCATCGGTCCTGGACGATATAAGGCAACCATCGCTTGCAGATCAAAGATCGTTGTCGGTTTTAATTCTTTAATATAGCGGCGCATTCCTGCCGACTCAAGCTGAAAAATGCCGGTTGTTTCTCCTTCGGAAAGCAGTTTGTATGTCTTTGGATCTTCCAGATCTACGGTATTCAGATCAATTGTTTTATTTTGGTTTTCTTTAATAAATTTCAAACATTCTTCGATAATCGTTAAGTTGCGAAGGCCGAGAAAATCCATTTTTAATAATCCAACACCGTCTTCACCGACTGTGTACATGTCGTATTGGGTGACTATTTTTTCACCGTTGGTTTCTTTCTGCAATGGCGTATATTCAGTCAATGGTTTGTCTGCGATCACGACTCCAGCTGCATGAACGGAGGCATGCCTCGCGACTCCTTCGAGCTTTTTCGCAAGATCTAACAGACGTTTGGTGTCCTGCTCGGTATCATATGCACGTTTGAGATCTGGACTTTGCGCAAGCGCGGATTCAATTGTCATTGCGTGCCCTTGCCATCCTGGCGGAATCATTTTTGCAATCCGGTCGGGACCGGCATACGGCATCCCGAGTGCACGACCTGTATCCCGGACTGAGCCCCGCGCTTCCATTGTTCCGAAGGTTATAATCTGCGCAACTTTTTCTTTTCCATATTTATTGGTTACATACTCAATAACTTCTTCGCGTCTGGTATCCGCAAAATCAAGATCAATATCAGGTGCTGACGGACGGAGCGGATTGAGAAACCGTTCAAAGGGGAGATTAAAAAAGAACGGGTCGGCGTCTGTTATTTTTAATGCATATGAAACAACAGATCCGGCAGCAGATCCTCTTCCCGGACCGACCGCGACTCCATTGTCTTTTGCCCAATTGACAAAATCTGAGACCACGAGAAAGTACGTTTCATATTTCTTTTTGATAATAATTGATAGTTCATAATCAACCCGTTCTTTAATTTCAGGTGTAACTGCTCCATACCGTATCTTAAGACCTTGATAAACAAGTTTGGTAAGATAATCAGCAGCACTCATATCTCCGGGAACTTCAAATACCGGCATGATCCATTTGCCGAGTTTGATCTCAACATTGCATCGTTCACCGATTTTAACGGTGTTCTCCAATGCTTGTGGGACATCAATAAAGAGTTTTTCCATTTCTTCGGCAGTTTTGATATAAAAATCCGGTGAGGAGACCATGGAAAGTTTTCTTTTCGAATCAAGGATAGTAGTCTGTGTTTGGACACAGAGTAGTATCTCTTGTGCTTCTGCGTCTTCTTTGCGGGTATAGTGGTTGTCGTTTGTCGCGACAAGCGGCAGTCCGAGCTTTTGTGAAAGAGCAATTAATTTCTGATTAACTTTTTCTTGTGGAGGAACGTTTAGATGTTTTTGCAGTTCGAGAAAAAAATTATTCTGACCAAATATCTTTGATAATTTAATTGCCCGTTCTTCGGCAAGGTTGTCTTCGTCACGAAGGAGCGGTTCGGACACATATCCATTTACACAGGCGCTAAGACATATTAACCCTTCATGATATTTTTCTAACAATGCAAGGTCTGTTCTCGGTTTGTAATAATATCCTTCGAGATGCGAAATGGTTACTATTTTCATCAGATTTACATAGCCGGTGTCGTTTTCAGCAAGGAGAATCAAATGGTTATAATCTTTGTCTTGAGCATCTTTGTCGTGAAGTGACCGTTTGGCAACATATATTTCACAGCCGATAATAGGTTTTATCCCGGCATCTATGCAGGCTTTATAGAATTTAATTGTGCCGTACATGTTGCCATGATCTGTGATCGCAATTGCTTTCATGCCGAGGCCGCTTGCGTATTCGACCATGTTTTTTGTTTTTTGCAGTCCATCAAGAAGAGAATATTCAGTGTGATTATGAAGATGAACAAAATCCGACATTAAAGTATCCCTATTATAGATTTCTTTGGAGATAAAGTACAGACCTTAAGATCAGTGGTTAGCTATGACAATTCTTTTATTATAGTATCTTTGACTAATTTGGAATCTACTTTTTTGCCGATTTTTTTCATGGTTTGTCCAAGAAGAAACATCAGTGATGCTTCCTTGCCATTTTTGTAATCGCTGACTGCTTTTTCATTTTCTTTAATCACTTCGCCAATATACTGTTCCAATTCTTTCTTATCAATAGTTGCTACTTGTTTGCTTGCGACAATTTGCTGTAAAAGTTTGGTAGGAGATATCTGAGACGGAGTGACTTTTTTGTTGATTATCCAGTTGGCAATTGTTTTAGCATCGATATCCGATGTGTTTTGTTTGACAATTTCTTCAAAATAGTCGGCTAAAGATTTTTCTCTGACAAGAATTTCAGCGTCATATGTTGGTAGAGCATATTCTTTTTCAAATCGTGCTAGTTTTTTATCCGATAATTCTGGCACTTCATCTTTCAGTCTGCCAATCTCTTCTTTTGTCATCACAATCGGTGGGATGTCAGGTTCAGGAAAGTAACGGTAATCATGAGCGTCTTCTTTAGATCGTTGAGAGAACGTTTTCCCTTTGTCTTCATTCCATCCGCGGGTTTCTTGTGCAGGAGTTTGACCATTTCCCAAAATTTCTTCTTGCCGTTTGAGCTCAAAGTTAATAGCTTTCTCAACAAATTTGAACGAGTTGATATTTTTCACCTCAACTTTATAATTGGGAAGTTTGCCTGGTATCGTTGTTAAAGAAATGTTTGGCTCCAAACGCATTTCGCCTTTTTCCATATCGGCATTTGCTACATCAAGATACCGGACAATTTGCTGGAGCTTTTCCAGATATTCTTTAACATCAAGTGCATTGTCAAAATCCGGCTCAGTGACAATCTCAACGAGTGGCACTCCGCTTCTGTTGAAATCGATAAGACTAACTTTTTTCCCGTTGACTTCTTTATGTGAGAGTTTGCCAGTATCCTCTTCCATATGAACTCTGGTGATGCCTATACGTTTACCGTTTGATAATTCTATAAACCCTTTCTCTCCAAAAGGCAGATCATACTGGCTGATTTGATACCCTTTTGCAAGATCAGGATAGAAGTAGTTCTTGCGATCAAATTTTGAATATTCATTTATTGCACAGTTGAGTGCTAATGCAATTTTGATGCACCATTCTATTGCGAGTTTGTTTGGCACCGGTAGCGCGCCTGGCAATCCGAGGCAAACAGGACATGTATGCGAGTTGGGTTCTTTGCCGAAATAAGCTGCAGGACACGAGCAGAACATCTTTGATTTGGTTTTCAATTCAACATGTACCTCAAGTCCGATTATCGGTGTATATTTATTCATAGGTTTGGTTTTTTCAAATATAATGGATTTTCCTGTTGATATTTGTATGCAGCGTTAAGAATAATTTCTTCTGCAAATTGCGGACCGATGATTTGAAACCCGATTGGCAATCCTGCTTTGGAAAAACCGCAGGGTACATTGATACCCGAAAGACCGGCGATTGATGATGGCTCAACTAGAACATCAGCAAGTTCTCCGAACATTGATTGATCTTCGGTTACACCTATTGGCAGAGAAGTCGTTGGACTTGTCGGTCCGATAATTACATCAACATCGTTAAATGCTTTTTTAAAATCTTCGATAATAACGGTTCGGACTTTTAACGCTTTATTATAATATTGGTCATAATACCCGGCTGAAAGCGTGTATGTCCCAAGCATGATTCGTCTTTTTGCTTCATCTCCAAAGAAAGACCGGTCATTTCCGTATCGGATGCCATCGTATCGTGCGAGATTAGATGATACTTCAGCCCGCTGCAATATGGTATAAACAGCGATCGTATATTTCGGTGAGAAGAGATTTATTTTTTTCACTTTTGCTCCAAGTTTTTCATATGTTTTTAATGCATTTTCAACTGATATTCTTACTTCAGGATCGACTCCTTCAAAGTAATCATCGGCGACACCTATGGTCAATCCTTTGATTTCATCTGCAAGTTTCTTCGTATAATCCGGAACAGGATTTGGACCAGTGGTCGCGTCATGGTGATCTTGTCCTGCAAGAACTTGCAATATTAGTGCGCTGTCTTCAACAGTTTTGGTCAGTGGTCCTGGGCTGTCAAGTGATGATCCCATTGCAACGACACCATATCTACTTACTCGTCCGTATGTCGGCTTCAACCCCACAATTCCGCACCAGCTCGCAGGCTGTCTAATCGATCCTGCGGTCTCGGACCCTATTGCAGCCAGAGTCTCATCTGCTGCGACGGTTGCAGCCGCACCACCTGATGAACCGCCAGGAAGATGATCTGTATTCCATGGATTTCGTGATGCTCCATAATCGGACGTTTCGGTTGAGGAACCATGCGCCCAGGCGTCCATGTTGGTTTTTCCAAGCAGTACCATGCCGGCATTTTTTAATTTCGAAACAACAGTCGCATCAAAGGGTGGGATATAGGTGTCAAGTACTTTACTGGAGGCTGTGGTTCGGATCCCATTGGTTGAAAAATTATCTTTGATAGTCAGCGGGATGCCAAGAAGCGGTAGATCTTTGCCTGAAGCGATTTTTTTATCCGCTTCTTCGGCATTCTTCAGTGCTTCATCTCCGGTAACTGTAACAAACGCTTTTACTTTTGGTTCGACTTGTTTGATCCTTTCCAAGTACGCCTTTGTCAATTCAACTGAAGAGTATTTTTTCTCTTTCAGATCTTGTTTTGCCTGCGCTATTGTTAATGTTTTGATGTCCATAGTCGATATTATACCTCACTTGGTTTTACTCTTCATCATCGGCGTAGGTGCCATTCCGAGCTATTCCATGTCTTTTTATAATTTTATATGAATTACCGTCTGTCTCAACGACAAAATAGCCTCCATTTTTGATTGAACCACTCGGTATTTCGTTATATGTTGCATATCCTTCGTGGATCAAGAATGATCGCATTACATACGAATGATTTACCACCAATATTGTTTTATTTCTATATACCGGAACAATTTCTTCCAAGAATTTTTTAAAACGATTGACGACGTCATAGCCGCTTTCTCCGTTTGGAAAGTATTTGAAAGCAAATTTTTCCTCTTCATTTAATGCATCAAGTGCTTTTTCGATTTCCTGCTTTTGTCTTTTTGACATGTGTTCGCCGAAAAATCGCTCGCGAATTGATTTATTGATTATGACAGTCACATTTCGATCATCTACAATTATTTCCGCAGTTTCTTTTGCTCGGGCAAGATCTGATGAAAAGACTGCATCAAACGTGACGCTGCGTAATCTCTGGGCAACTTTTTGCGCTTGATTGCGTCCTTTCTGCGTTAAAGAACTTCCAGAATCTCCGAATTGCGAGGCAGGTATGTCCGGATTTTCATGAGCAAATATATTACTTTCTGATTCTCCGTGCCTAACAACATATATTGTTGTTATATCTCTCTTCTTAGTCATTATCTAAAATCGCTTCTACTTCAAAAAATCCATCAGTAACTTTTTTTGCATTTGAGAGTGCTTGTTTTTGTGTTAGTGAAGGAGCTGAATTATCTTCTCGTGTTACATTTTCAAGACCAGTCACATGTGCAGTTGGCTGAACTTTTTCCGTATCAACTTGCTGGAGAATCTCGATATAATTTAATGTCTCATTCAGTTGATTTTCAAGCTTTTTTTCTTCCTGCGGATTTATAGGGAGATTTGCTAGTCTGGCGATATGTTTGATATCTAGTTTCATGAGGCTTATTATACCTTAAGACCAAGTCTATTGGCAATTGTTTTCCGAGCATTTTGTTCCAAGAAGTCATCAAAGGGTTGTAAAATTATTCGTTTTTTATATTTTACATGCAATGCAGTTGTTATCAGCCAATCGGCAAGCTGAGGATTTTTAGGAAGCAGGGGACCGTGAAGATAACTTCCAATGGCGTTGTTATATATAATACCTTCTGTTCCGTCTTCTCCGTTATTGCCATAGCCTTTGATTACTTTTGCGAAAGGTTTGGCTGTTTTGCCAAGATGCGTTCGTCCACCGTGATTTTCAAAACCCACTATAAAGTGATTAGTGACTAGTGAATAGAGATTAGGAATATTATTTGTTTGTATCTCTGCGATGATGTTGCCGATGAGACGGTCTTGTTTGGGGCCCGGGTGACGGGTTATCATATCAAAAATACCAAGTCCTTCAATCTGTTTGCCTTCAGCTGGTTCATAATAGTGTCCCATTAATTGCGGAGCTCCGCAAACAAAAAGAGCCGGCATATTGTTGGCAATTAATTCAGTGATTACGTTCTTCTTTTTTTGCAGATCCCTCATCACAATTTCCTGTTCTCGGTCTTGCGCACCACCGCCAAATAATAGGTCGATAGTCTTGAGTTTTTGGTCGCTGGTTGATTGATCTATTGGTATGATTTCTACGTTAATTTTCCTCCATTCGGAGCGTTTTTGCAGTACCAATATATTGCCTCTATCACCATAGGTACTCATAAGTTGCGGGTACAGCCATCCGATAGTTAGTTGTGTATTGCAAGTTGCGAGTTTTGCGTTATTTGTCATAAGATTTTCTTTCCCGTCAAAATTTTTCTCACATCAAGCATGGCAGAGTAGGTAGGGAGGATATAAAACGTTTCTTCATTTTTCAATACGTTAATACCTGCATTTATTGCATCATTAAGATTTTCAAATACTTGCGTTTTTTCTGCATATTTTTCAGGTCCTAATTCATATTTAAGTCTGATTGCCAATTCATAAACTCGGTCCCCCGCAAGTAAGATGGTAGTAAACTTTTCAATATCAGCGAGGGAAGTATCCCAAATCCAAGAGATGTCCCGTCCATCAGGAACTCTATCATTCAGCACGAGTAGTAATATTTTTCCGTTAAGCTCTTTAATCGTTGCATACGATTGATTGAAGCTTGTCGGATTTTTCGAAAGAAACAGCTGCACGTTTTTTCCTTGATATGATACGAGTTCTTGTCTGCCAAAAGCAGGAGTAAAGGTTTTAAAAGCGGATGTGATTTGCTTTTCAGTAATGCCCAAATCTTTCAAAACGAGGGCAGCAGCAACGGTATTATATTTATTGTAAACACCGGCAAGCGGGTAAAAAGGGTATGAAGAAAGGTCTGATTTTGGATGTGTTAACTTACAAGATGTGCATTTCCATTTTCCCAAATGAGAATATGTCGTTTTTTCAAATATAAGTTTTTTTCCACAATGCGGACAAGATAAAGAATCTGCAGCGTTGCTTATTGGTTTATCAGTTCCATCAGAATCCAACCCGAAAAATAATGTGGTGTGCTTAAGAAGCAGTCCCATGTACGCAAGCTTCGGATCATCTGCGTTGAGTACGAGCTTTGTTCCACTTGGTAAAGAAATAACAGCTTCTTGCCATTTTTCCGTAATTGTATTGATTTCTCCGTAGCGGTCTAATTGATCACGAAAAAGGTTGAGAAGAACTAGGTATTCCGGAGTAATTTGCTGCAGCACTCGGGGCAATGCGTTTTCATCAACTTCAAATATTGCGTAATCTTGAGTGAGCTTCCCTTGAGCATTGGTGTTTAGTAATACTGTTGATGCAACACCATTGAGCAGATTTGCTCCAGATGTGTTTTGGATAACGGAGTAGCCATTTGTTTCTAATCCGATTCTGATAAGACCTGATGTGGTTGTTTTACCATTCGTACCTGCGACTATAATAACTTTTGTTTTTGAATCCGCAAGGATATCGCTGATAAAATTTTTGTTTCCTTGTAATGCGATATGCCCTGGCCACGTAGAGCCGTTTCCTAGATTGGAAATCTGCGCAAATTTCGAAATTGATTTCCCGAGAACGATTAATGGAAGATTTTTCATGCATTGTTATTTTATCAGATAACAATTGTCACTGTTAGGAGTTTCTCTTATAATGATGATATGACAACAATAGATGAACTGAAAGAAAGAATTGAGCGAATTGAATCGAGAAATAAGAATGTAGAGCTAAATAAGGCTTGGGAAACAAGTTATACGCGCAGATTCCTTTTGATCCTTTTTGTTTATTTGGCAATCGCTTTATATCTGAAGTTTATTGTTGGAATCAATCCTTGGATAAACGCGGTTGTTCCTTCAATTGGATTTCTCCTATCAACGCTTACGTTACCGTTCTTTAAAACATTTTGGAAAAAATATATTTATAAAGGGAAATGATAGCTACATTGACCGTAATATTTTAATTCGTTCTTCAACTGGTGGGTGAGTGCTGAAAAGGTTTGAAACCCAGCTGCCGAATCCTTTGTCTTTGAATGGGTTGACGATAAAAAGATGTGCGGTTGCGTTATTTGCTGTCCTGAGTGGTCTGGGGTCGGATGATATTTTTTCTAGCGCGCTTGCTAATCCTTCTGGGTATCGGGTTAATAACGCGCCTGAAGCATCGGCTAAAAGTTCACGTTTACGTGATACAGCAAGTTGAATAAGACTTGCAATAATTGGTGCGAGAATTGCAAGAATAAGTGCAATCACCATAAAAATTGCCTGAGCGTTACTATTTCTATTATCGTTATCTCGAACGCCGCCCCAGAAAAGTGAGTTCATAAACATATTTGTTATTAGGGCAATGAAACCAACTAAGACTGCGGTAATTGCCATCAGACGCGTGTCATAATTCTTCACATGTGATAATTCATGAGCAAGAACACCTTCAAGTTCTGATTTGTTTAATCTATCAAGGATTCCCGTGGTGGCAGCAACGGCTGCGTGCTTCGGATCCCGGCCCGTCGCAAAAGCATTTGGCGAAGGGTCATTGATGATATACACTCGTGGCATCGGAACGCCATCCCCAATTGAGAGATTCTCAACAATACGGAAGAGTTCGGGATTATCTTTTTTTTTGATCTCCTGAGCACCTGAAGTCGCCAGAACTATTTTATCCGAGTAAAAATAACTGATAAAGCTGTATACGATCGCGAAGATAAAAATCCCCACACCGATAGACGAGCCATATCCTGTTGCACGACCAATAACATACGCAACTGTCCACGCAAATAAGATAAATAGCGCAATAATCAAATAGCTCTTCCAAATGTTGGCAGAGATTGCGGAATAGATATTCATAGACAACTAAAATTGTACCTTAACCGGTTCTTTGTCCTTTTCGTCAGCTGCAAAAAAATCTGCGGGTTTGAAATGAAACATATTTGCAATGACAGAATCTGGAAAAATCTGCAATTTTGTATTGTAGTCCATAACGTTGCTGTTATAGAATTGGCGTGAATACGCAATTTTATTCTCGGTATCGGAAAGTTCTTCCTGCAATGCAAGAAAATTTTCGTTTGCTTTAAGCGTTGGATAATTTTCAGAAACCGCAAAAAGAGATTTCAATGTGTCCGAAAGAAAATTATTCGCTTGGGCTTTTTCCTTGGGTGTTCCTGCTTGCATCAGACTTGCCCGCGCGTTGGTAACATTTTCCAGGACTTCCTTTTCGTGTTTGGCGTATCCTTTAACAGTTTCGACGATGTTGGGAATAAGATCCGTTCTTCGTTTTAACTGTACGTCTATTTGTGAGAGCGCTTCCGAAATTCGCATTCGGGTCGTTACCAGCCTGTTATAAATAAACCAAACATATAATAATGCGGCTATGACGATAATGATGGTTATTAGACTCAAACTCATGAAATATTCACCTCCTTAAGAAGTAAACCAAGATGCTAACTCATTATATTCCATTGCATTCAAAATGTCACGTTTGGTTGCCCATCCTCGTCGTGCAACCGTTACGCCGTACTGCATCAAATCCATCTGCTCGGTTGCGTGACTGTCGGTGTTGATAATAAGCTTTATTTTTTGTTTGACTGCTTCTCTGACGAGAACATCAGTCAGGTCTAGCCGTTGGGGCGCAGCATTAATTTCAAGTGCCTTATTATTTTCTTTGCAAAAGGCGAATACTTTTTCCCAATCAAGTTCATACGGTGGACGCTGGTTGATAAGTCTACCTGTCGGATGTGCCAGTATTTTTGCTTTGGGATGAGAAAGACCTTTGAGAACTCTTTTTGTCATAGCATCTTTATTCATCGAAAAAGAGCTGTGTATTGATACGATTGTTGCATCCAAATAATCGAAAGCACTATCCGGAATTGCGAGAGTTCCGTCGGGAAGGATATCTGTTTCGAGTAAAGAAAATATACGAAGACTTTTTGTATACTTTAGCCTCAGTTTTTCGATATGTTCATGCCTTTTTTCCAAGAGTTTTACAATTTCTTTTTCTTGATGTTTGCCGATACTCGGGTTGTGTTCGGAGAATCCCAGATAGGTGTATTTAAGAGAGATCGCTTTATCTATCATTTCTTCCATTGAATTTTGTCCGGCATCATGACTTTCTTCAATCGGAAAACTTGAGTGCAGATGAAAGTCTCCTTTGATATCGGTAAGTTCGACAATCTTTGGAAGTTTGTTTTGCAGTGCAAGCTCTATCTCTCCGGTGTCTTCACGCATTTCCGGTGGTATCCATTCCATGCCGATTGCTTTGTAGAATGATTCCTCTGTTTTATACAATTTGTATGCATCATTTGAGTCACCTTTCTTCTTAATGCCAAAGTCCGATAAAGAGAGGCCAATTGATAGCGCATATTCACGAAGGTGTACATTGTGTGCTTTGCTCCCGGTAAAATGTTGGAGAAGCGCACCAAAGCCAACTGGCGGCTGCACCATAAGATCTATTTGTCTTCCTGATGAGGCAAGGATAGAAGAAGTTCGATCTCCGCGTTCGATGACCCTGTCTTTATGCGGATATGAGATAAAATGATCCAGCACTTCTTTGGGTTTGTTTGTCGCAACAGCGATATCGATATCTCCTATTGTATCTCTTCCTCTCCTGAGACTGCCGAGCGGATATGCTTCTATAACCGCATTTGATGTCTTAAGATATGAAATAATTATCTGTGCAAGTTCATTTGCAAAGGGAAGTGTCATTCTAGTAGTTTTGCCCATTCCTTGTTTGTATTCTGAAATTGCTCTGAGAACATCAGATTGTGACTTTTCGCCAAATCCTGCCAATGGAGCAATACTGCCTTTTTTGGCAATGTCTGCAAGATCGTCCATGACAGTGTCGGCATTCTTTAGTTTAAACTCGCTCACGAGTCTATATGCTTTTTTGGGACCAAAACCCGGAATCTCCAGCAAGGGAAAGATCGCTGAAGGGATATCTTTCAATACATCATCGAAATGTTTGACTTTTCCGGTTTGGAATAATTCTTCAAGATGCGATTGCATGGTTGGCCCTACTCCTGAAATGCCTTTCAATTTGTTTTCTTTATAAAGATCCTTAAGTTCGGTAGGCAAATTTTTAATTGATTCTGCGGCATTTTCATAGGCAATTATTTGGAAACGGTATTTTTTTTCATCCTTGATACTATATGCAGCGGCAATATTTTTTAACAGTTTGCTAATTTCATTATTGCTCATGTTGAGGGCTCGTCCGAAAATACCTTGACCAAACTTATTTCCAAACGAGCCCTTAGAGTGTATCAGAGCATTGACGTGCGTGCAAGATTCGGCTAAAATACGATAGACTCAAAACTGAAAACTCAAAACCGATAACGTTTTTAGTTCTCAGTTGAGTTTCTCAGTTTCGTTTTTGCGAACTGGGGTGGTAGCTCAGTTGGTTAGAGCGCCTCCCTGTCACGGAGGAGGTCGCGGGTTCGAGTCCCGTCCATCCCGCAATATTTATTTAATGTTATAGGTTGAATTCTTCAATAGGATATAGTATAATATTTTAAATCTTCATACAGAAATTATTCTGCTTCGAGAGGATCAATAAAAAATGGCTAAAAAGGCAGGAACAAAAAAACAGCAAACTATATCAGAAGAGTCATCAAAAAAAGGGACAAGTTTTTTTGATTACTTACGTTTTGGCGAATCGTATACCAGTCTCATACTTGGGATAATTGTCGTTATTATCGCAACTGCTTTATTACTTTCTTTTGTGCATAATAAAAATGCAGGCAATGTAAATGCTCCTGTATCGCAGCAAACACAAAATACTGTACAGCTTTCACAAAAAACACTTGATTTAGCAAAAACGCCGCCAAGTGGCAGTATTGACGGTACGATAACAACAGCTCCGACAGATACTATTGTTCCGACTGCATTACCTACAGCAATGCCTACCACTGTACCGACAGTAAAACCAACAGTAAAAGTAAAACCCAAAGCAACTGTTGTGGCAAAGAAGTCTGTTGTAAAGAAAATTGCGGTTAAAATAAATCCCAAACCTACAGCAATACCTCAGGTATTAACCGGTAAAGATAATAATGTGTGGATTGTGCAAAAAAATGAATCACTTTGGCTAATTGCAGAAAAAAAGTATACAAGTGGCTATAATTGGGTAGATATTGCTAAAGCAAATAACCTGGCAGATCCTAGTAATATTCATGTGGGAGACAGATTGATACTCCCATCCGTTTCGCCAAAACCTGCAACGATAGCTACAACTACTACCAAAAAAGTAAATACGAATACTAACATAGCCTCTAATGTACAAAAAAATACAGTAACGGTACTAAATAAAATTATCGGAAATAGCTATACCGTTGAAAAAGGCGATACTCTTTGGAATATTGCCGTGCGTGCCTACGGAGATGGATACAAATGGACGACAATTGCAGATGCAAACAATCTGACAAATCCCAGTATGATTTTCTCAGGCAACAAACTCAAAATTCCCCGTAGTTAATTTCCTCGTTCAACTTCATAGTATTTTCCCGTGAATTTTTATTTAAGATCTGCTATTATTGGTTATTAATTGCGGGCGTAGTTCACTGGTAGAATGTCTCCTTCCCAAGGAGAAGGCAGTGGGTCCGATTCCCATCGCCCGCTCAAGGTTATTGACTAATTTAGTTTGATTTGGTAACATAAATCGTGCCCGATAGAAAGACACAATCATCGAGTAAAACAAAATACATTTTTGTCTCCGGAGGAGTCATCTCCGGCATCGGTAAAGGCCTCACATCAGCATCAATCGCATTTCTTCTCAAGCAAGCAGGTTTCAAAGTAGCTCCCATTAAATTTGAAAATTATCTCAACCTGGACGCCGGGACGATCAATCCTATCGAGCATGGTGATCCATTTCTTTGTGAAGACGGAACCGAAGGCGATATGGATATTGGGACCTATGAGAAATTCCTTGATGAAGACATGGGGAAAGAAAATTTCGTTACAATCGGAAGGATTTATCAGACAGTCATAGACCGGGAACGGCGGTTTGAGTATCAAGGAGAAGACGTCGAAGCAATACCACATATTACTGATGAGATAATTAGCCGCATTAAAAGTTTGGGGCAAAAAAAGAAAGCAGATATTGTGCTCATAGAACTCGGAGGGACAGCCGGGGAGTATCAAAATGTGCTGTACTACGAAGCCTCCCGTATCATGACACTTAAAAATCCTGGAGATGTCCTGCATGTTCATGTCAGTTATGTACCGACACCAGGGCATTTGGGCGAGCCTAAAACCAAACCAACACAGCTGTCTGTCAAAACGCTCAATGGCATGGGCATCCAGCCTGACTTTATCATTGCCAGGTCGGAGAAAGAGCTTGATCAGCGAAGAAAAGACCGGTTCGCGTTGTTCTGCAATATGCATCCGGAGGATATTATTACTAATCCAGATCTCGATACGGTGTATGAAATTCCACTTGTGCTGCACAAACAAGGGTTGGTCAAAAGGATTTTAACGAAGTTTAACCTTCCTGTGCGCGAACCGAAACTCGCAGAATGGGAGAAGTTCGTTGCGAGAGTAAAGGCACCAAAGAAAAAAATTACGATTGCAATCATCGGTAAATATTTCGGAACGGGTGAATACCAGCTGCGTGATTCGTACGCAGCTCTTTTTGATGCCCTGGATCACGCAGGATGGGCACACAATGTAACGGTCAAGACGACCTGGGTCAACGCAGAAAAAGTCACACCCAAGACAGCAGCCGATGAGATCGGCACACCGGACGGAATTATTGTCCCGATCGGGTGGGGAGAACGCGGTGCAGAAGGCATGATTGCCGCGGCTGATTATGCTCGGCAACAAAAAATTCCGTATCTTGGTCTCTGCTACGGCATGCAGCTTGCGGTTATTGCATTTGCCCGTTCTGTATTGGGATGGAAAGATGCGGATACAACGGAGAACAATGCCAAGTCCAAACATCCGGTGATCTATCTCATCCCATCGCAAAAAGAAATTATGAAGCGGCGTGCGTATGGCGGCACAATGCGGCTAGGCGGCTGGGAGGCAAAAGTGAAGAAAGGGACAAAAGCGTACGATTTATATAAAAAATATCATGAGTTGCTCAATGAAAGCGGGTTGACATCAGAACGGCACCGGCACCGGTATGAGTTCAACAATAAATTTGCTGACGAATTTGAGAAGGCAGGTTTGGTCATCAGCGCGAGATCCATTGAAGAAGGATTGGTGGAGATCATTGAAGTGCCGGATCATCCGTTTTACGTAGGTACTCAAGGTCATCCGGAATACAAAAGCCGCCCACTTCGCCCTCATCCAATCTTCCACGGCTTCATAGAGGCGTGTACGAAATAAGTAAAATTCTCCCTATGAGGGTTGTCTTAACTCTTCCTTAGTAGTATAATCATCCCAATCAGAATGGATCATTCCTCCATAATAAAATTTGTCAAAAATAGCATTGCTTTTATTGCCGCGTTCGATGAAAAAAATCTTTTAATGGGAACAGGAAGCGGATTTATCTTCTCACAAAAAGGTATCTTAGTAACATGTAATCATGTAGTTAAAAATGCTTCGTATTTGTTACTAAAATTTTCTGACAGTGACGATTTTATAAATGCTAAAATTGTTTTGCGTGATGAAGAACATGATCTTGCATTATTGAAATTTGATGATACAGTAAGAGAGCCATTAAAATGTGCTGATTTATCAAGTATTGAAGAAGGTATGCCAGTTATTTTTTCAGGTTACCCCTTTAGCACTCAAAATCTTACTACACATCAAGGTATTATTTCTGCAATAATAAAAGATACAACAGGAATAACATCGTATCTGATTGACGGAACAGTAAATTCTGGTAACAGCGGTTGTCCGTTAATGAATATTTCAGGTGAAGTTATTGGTGTAGTAAATGCAAAAAGAAGACAAAGAAATGATCTTCTTGAAAAAATTGAAAAATTGGAAGCAGGAGCTTTATCATTGCACGGGTTAGACTTAGTCGAGATTTATCAAGCTCTTACCAATAATATCCAGCTTGGGGTAGGATATGCCGTTCCGGCATCGTATATACCTGAACATAAAGATGATGTGATAACAAAAAAAATTACTGACAAAAAGAATAAAAAGAAATAATATGGAATATAAACAAGTGTTCAAATCTAATGGTTTTTATTTAGGATTTATTAAAAATGGATACCTCTTCTCTAGAGACGGTATATATCTGGGTTGGGTAGAAGGAAATTTTGTCTGGGATTCTTCCGGACAATTCCGAGGGATGATCTACGATATTGCTGGACATACTTATATTTTGAATAATCGTTTTATGATTCCTCCTGTTGCACGTCCTGCTAGACCTGCACCAACAAATGAAGCCCCCCCACCTCCTCCTGCGAATATTCCACCTGTATCTCTCAAAGTGGAATTTACAGATGCGTTTAAATAGTCTATTGCTTTGGGGGCTCCTCTTGTGTATCGCACGATTTTTCGCTATAATATAAACCTATGTTGCAGACTATTAATTTTGTACCCGGCGATATTGTCAAAGTACACCAGAAAATCCAGGAAGGGGATAAGACTCGTATCCAGGTATTTAAGGGTGTTGTTTTGCAGATCCGCGGACGAGGCATCAACAAAATGTTCACCGTCCAGAAGATGGTCGGACAGATTTCTGTCGAAAGAATTTGGCCGGTAAATTCACCCAACATCGAGAAAGTAGATGTTGAAGCACATTCGAAGAAAAAGATCCGCAGAGCCAAACTCAATTACCTCAAAGTCGCGAAAACTGCCTAAATGTTTTTAAGCTGATAATTCTGCAGTGTTTCTTTTAATTCTTTAATTGTTCCAGATTCCATAAGTTTTTCTCGAAAAATGGAAGCCTCCGAAAAATTATTGATGTAGGTTTTGGCGAATTTTTTCAGTAGCGCAAAATGTTTGTCGCCTTTCCATTGTTCTTCAAACAGCTGGATATGATGAAGATAGAGCTCAATGCGTTCTTTCACCGAAACTGTTTGCAGGTCGATTTTTGTATTAAAAAACCATGGATTGGCAAAGATACCCCGGCCGATCATCAACCCATCGCAGCCATACAGAGCGTATTTTTCCAGCATATCGGTATAGGACGCGATATCTCCATTCCCGACGATGAGCGTCTCAGGTGCGATCCGGTCGCGGAGATCCATAATATGATTCATCTTTTCCCAGTGAGCGGGGACTTTGGAAAGTTCACGGACTGTTCTCAGGTGAACAGTGAGTACCGGGAGCTGTTGTTCAAGCAAAAATGCAATCCATGTATCGATTGCGTCAGTCTCAAATCCGATCCGTGTCTTGACACTCACCGGGAGATCGCCGGCACCTTCTCTTGTTGCTTGGATTATCTCAGCGGCGAGATTGGGGTTTCTTATCAGTGCCGAACACGCGCCATTGCGGACAACTGTCCTGTCGGGGCATCCTGTGTTGATGTCAATTCCGGCAAACCCACGTGTTTGTAATTCTTTTGCTACTTTGTAAAAATGTTCAGGTTTGGTCCCCCAAATTTGTGCCACTATCGATTGTTGCTCTTTATCGAACAAGAGTCTTTCTGCAACTTTTTCCCTGCCTTGGGAGACCAGGCCATCGGTCATGGTAAATTCGGTAAAGAGCACATCAGGCTTGCCGATCTCTGTTATCACTCGACGAAATACCACATCGGTTACACCGTCCAACGGCGCGAGGACAGTAAATGGTCTGGGTAATTCTTGCCAAAAATTTTTCATAAGGCTAATTATAGCAGTTTGTGAGAAAAAAACTAAAAGGATGAGTTTGAGTTATAATAAAAATATGTACAGAAATAAAATGGCACAGGGGATGCGAGGAGAGCAGTTCGCCGTTGAATTCCTAACAAGTCAAGGATTTCAGGTGATCGATAGGAATTTCCGGATCCGCGGGGGAGAAATCGATATTATTGCGATTGATCCCTCGACAAGCTCGGGACCTATGGGAGGAGAAAAGACGCTGGTTTTTATAGAAGTCAAAACACGATCGTCCGCTGATTATGGTGAGCCGCTTGAAGCGATCGGGTATTATAAAATGCGTTCACTCATCAAAACAACGCAGTTTTATAAGATGAAACATCCACGCCTCCCGGATCTCATGCGCATCGACGCGGTTTCTGTTCTGCTCAATGATGTTGGAGAACTGATTGATATTGAATTGGTGAAAAATATAACATAGATATCGTAATTCCTGTAGCGGAAGGCAGTCTTATATCAAGACTACCTTCCAAATAAAAACTCAACCGCCATGTTTTATAGTCCAAGTTGAGTTGTTAGGCTCGTTGATGTATTGACAGTATTGCCCAATACACTTGCGCCAGTTTGATTACTTACCCCTACTGACGTAGATCCATTATTTGTTGATACATTTGCTGTCGTATTTGTGTCAACATTTAACGCGTTGGTAAGTGGTGTTAATAATGCAAGCATTAATGCACCTGTTGTAACTGTTGTTATAACTTTTTTCTTAAGCATCTGATCACCTCCTTTCTTTATTATTCTTCATACTCTTGTTTTTTTAAGAATAAGTTTTAAGTTTAGAGAGTCAACGTAAATATAGCGTTACAATATAACAATAATTTTGTAATGATGTATGATTTGCAGCTTGATTACGATGTATCTGTAGCGAGATTTAATGCTTATTTTGTACTCGTTTGATTTGGTCACGGATTGCGATGGCGGTTTCAAAGTCCAGGCGTTCGGCTGCTGTCTTCATTTCTTTTCGCAAAAGCTTTACTGCTTTTTCCCGTTCGTCTGGCAATAAGACATCTTTTTTGCTAAATTGCAAAATTGCGTCCAATTGTGGCTTTTCTTCTTCCGGCTGCTGCTCGACGAGTTTGGACCGGATCGCTTTTTGAATACTTGTCGGCGTGATGCCATGCTTTTTGTTGTATGCAATTTGTACGGTTCTCCGGCGTTCTCCTTCATCAATCGCTGCTTGCATGGATTTTGTGATCCGGTCGGCATACATAATTACTTTGGCATCGACATTTCTTGCAGCGCGTCCCATCGTTTGTATCAACGAAGTTCGTGATCTGAGGAATCCTTCCTTGTCCGCATCAAGAATTGCGACGAGAGAGACTTCAGGAAGATCGAGTCCTTCACGGAGGAGGTTGATCCCGACGATAACATCTACTTCGCCGAGGCGGAGACTGTCAAGAACATCCTGGCGGTTGAGTGTCTCAATGTCAGAATGCAGATAGGAAACTTTAATTTCATGCTCCTGCAGATAACTTGTCAGTTCTTCTGCCATGCGTTTGGTGAGTGTTGTTACCAGAACCCGTTGTTTCTTTTCAACCCGTTGATTTATTTCTTTCATCAAATCATCGATTTGGCCGGCACTGGGTTTGACTTCTATCGCCGGATCAATAAGTCCGGTCGGACGGATCAATTGCTCGACAATGTATGGTGAAGTATCAAGGGTATCAGGTGTATCAAAAGTATCAAGGGCTGATTTTAAATTTTGGACATTTTTATTTTTTGTGCCTTCTTTTGCCAGAGAGATTTCATAGTCATTTGGAGTTGCTGAGACATAGATAATCTGGTTGGTCTTTCTCATAAACTCATCAAATTTCAGCGGACGGTTATCAAGCGCTGAGGGTAATCGAAATCCATAATCAATTAATGTCTGTTTCCTCGCTCGGTCGCCATTGTACATGCCGCGGATCTGAGGGATGGTGTTGTGTGATTCATCAACGATCAGAAGCCAGTCATCGGATGCTGCCTGAAAATAATCAATAAGCGAATAGGGCGGCGATCCCGGTTTTCTATTGTCGAAGTAAATAGAATAATTTTCAATACCGTTCACAAAACCTACTTCTTTTATCATTTCCAGATCATATTGTGTCCGCTGCGCGAGCCGTTGTGCTTCGAGTAATTTGTTTTGCGAACGAAGTTCCTTGAGCCGTACTTCCAGATCATGATTGATTGCTTCAAACGCATCATGATACGTCTTTGGGTCGGTCATGTAATGTTTAGCAGGGTAAATAACCGTCGAATCAAGAGGCTGTACAATCTCACCGGTGAGTGGATCAAATTCATACATATTGGTAATCACATCATTCACTTCCATACGGATGCCGTATTCAATATACGCCGGAAAAAGATCAATGCTATTTCCCCGGACACGAAATGTTCCACGTTTGAATTCATAATCATTACGCATATATTGCAAATCTGTGAGCCGGGTCAAAATATCTTTTTGGCTAACTTTGACACCTTTTTTCAATTCGAGGATAAATTTTCCATATTCAACGGGGGAGCCGAGGTTATAAATACATGAGACTGACGCGACCACAATTACATCTTTTCTCGTGAGTAAATTCGTCGTTGCCGCGAGACGGAGTCTATCAATTTCTTCGTTGACTTCGGATTCTTTTTCGATATAGGTATCAGTTTGCGGGACATACGCTTCGGGCTGGTAGTAGTCATAATATGAGACAAAGAAGGAGACGGCATTGTCCGGAAAAAAGTCACGAAATTCCTGATAGAGCTGGCCGGCAAGGGTTTTATTGTGCGAGATGATCAAGGTCGGTTTCTGGATCCGTTGAATTACATTTGCCATGGTGAAGGTCTTGCCGCTTCCTGTGACACCCAGGAGTACCTGATGTTTGGCATCATGTTTTAAGTTTTCAGTTATTTGTTCTATAGCCTGCGGCTGATCGCCGGTAGGCTTGAATTGTGACTTGAGATGAAATTTCATAGATGCATTGTAGCATACGATTGCGTTTATTTTTTTATTGTTTGGAGAGTTTGAAGAGTTTGGAGGACCGCGTTGGCTGCTTCTATGCCTTTATTATTGGCATCTTTTCCCGCCCTTGCTTCCGCATGAGACATTGCATACACGGCAAGTATTTCAAAAGCAATGGGTAGCGAGTAGTCTATAGAAAGCTGCATCAATGCACTCGCAACTTCATTAGCGATAAGATCAAAATGATGCGTTTCACCTTTGACAATCACACCAAAGGCAATAATAGCATCAAATTTTTTTGATTTGGCTGCACTTTGTACAAGCAGAGGAATTTCCCATGAACCGGGTACGTAATATGTTGTTATATTCTTTTCAATTACGCCCGCCGTTATCAGTGTACCTCTCGCATATGACTCCAGATTGTCGACAAGTTCTAGGTGGTAATTGGTGCGGACTATCGCGATTCTTAGTTTTTTAGTAAATTTTTTATCAAATGGAAGGGCAGATTGTTCTTTAATCATATTATTTTGACTTGGTCAATTTTTCCAGATACTTTGCCAAGACATCCACTTCAATATTAACATATTCTCCGGCTTTTGTTGTGTGCAGCATTGTTTGCTCCCATGTGTGCGGGATGATGCCAACAGAAAATCGGTTTTTATGTATGTCAATGACAGTAAGCGATATCCCGTTAATGGTGATAGATCCTTTTTCAACAATGTATTTCATCAGCATGTTCGGAACGGTAATCGTAAAGATACGGCTGTTTCCTTCGTCTTCAATTGAAACTATCTCACCGACAGCATCGACATGTCCCTGGACAATATGTCCTGCAAGAAACGTATCCGGAGTGGCGGGAAGTTCGAGATTGACTTCATCATCGATTTTAAGAGAGTGAATTGTTGTTTTTTTAGACGTTTCCGGCATGAAATCGATGCTAAACGTATCATTATCACATGTGACTACAGTTAGACAAATGCCGTTGACCGAAATACTTGCGCCGGTGGTAAGTTTTGTGATCAACTGAGGATCTGCTTTGATGGACAATGTCGACTGAGTTTTATTTTTTACTGTTCCGAGATCGGTAATTATGCCTGTAAACATAGTAACAATATTATATCATGGAGTGAAAGTAGAGTTTGATAGCATATGAGATAATATGCATTATTGACAAAAATATACGAAATGTCGTATATTTTTTAGTAATCCTTCTGATTTGTTACTAACAAATTTTATTACAGATTGGATACCTGTCTATGCCTGGAGTATTATATAAAAAAGAAAGAGAAACACTCGAATTCCTCGTACAATTCCAAAATAAACACGGATATGCCCCAACGCTTCGTGAGATAGCAAACGCCACCAATCACCGAAGTGTCTCAACTATTCATGTTATTCTTCGAAACCTTGTCGATAAGGGATATCTTCAAAAAGTAGACGGCAACGCGCGGGTTTTGCGGATTAAAGATCAAAGTATCGTCTCAACATTCATGGGTGTTCAGCCGTCTGTTGAACTACCGCTGATGGGATATATCGCAGCAGGAAAGCCGCTTGAGCCTCATATAGATCCGAATGCAACATTCCAAATCTCGGCATCTATGCTCTCAGGGTCAAAAACATCATATGTTCTACAAGTAAAAGGTGAATCAATGATAGAAGATGGTATATTTGATGGAGATTTTGTTGTCATAGAAAAAGTAAACGTTGCCAATAACGGTGAGATAGTCGTCGCTCTTGTTGATGATAATTTGGCGACACTGAAACGGTTTTACAAAGAAGGCGGAAGAATTGTATTAAAACCTGCCAATGCTGCGATGGAGCCGATTTATCCCAATACGATTAAAATACAGGGGAGGGTAGTTGGATTAGTTCGGAAGTATTAGGTTCAATTCTGGTATAATCTTCCCATGGGGACACTGTATCTTGTGCCAACACCGATTGGCAATCTCGCAGATATTACGCTTCGCAGTCTACGGACACTTTTTGCTGTCGATGTGATCGCCTGTGAGGATACTCGGCGGACCGGTTTGCTTTTGGAAAAACTACTTACCGAATTTTCTCCCAATCCTGAAGAAAAAAGAAAACCCAGACTACTTTCATATTATGACCAGGTGGAGCTGCAAAGGATCCCTGAAATTATTAGTTTGCTCCAAGCAGGACAAGATGTTGCTTTGGTTTCAGATGCCGGAACTCCGGCGATATCTGATCCGGGTTTCAAATTAGTCCGTGAGTGCATCAAGGAAGGCTTGAAAGTAATTTCTTTGCCAGGTGCATCATCAGTATTGACTGCGCTGACAGTCTCCGGGTTGCCGACGGACAAATTTCTTTTTGCCGGTTATCCGCCCCACAAGCCTGGACACCGTGTCGCTTTTTTTGAAAATATCAGGACGAGTTTGGAATCGATAAAATCAACCGTAATTCTTTTCGAAGCACCGCACAAATTGCTGACAAGTCTGAAAGATATCCAAAGCGTTTTCGGAGATATTGATATCGTTTTAGCTCGCGAGTTGACAAAAATCTATGAAGAAGTCAGAAGAGAAAAGATTTCTGTTTCATTAGAACATTTCAAAAAGACCTCTCCCAAAGGCGAATTTGTTGTTTTATTTCATTTAAACAGTTAGTTCATGGTGGTTGCGTATTTCTTTGCGGATTACCTCTCCAACCTCATTTATCTCATACACATAAATTTCACCGGGTGCAATTTGTATTTTATCGATCTGATCATCCGGTACTTCTTCCAGATACTTGACGAGTGCTCGTAAGTTATTCCCTGAGCCTGAGATGATGACATTCTTTCCTGCTTTCAGTTGTGGGAGGATAGCTGTTTGGTAATACGGTACTTCCCGTTCATAGACTTGTTTGAGTGATTCACCGTTGGGTATCGGATAATCCCAGCCGCGTCTGAGTTTGAGAAATTCTGCTTCCCCAAGTTTTTTTTTGATATCCCATTTATTTTTTGCGGTAAAATCACCATAATCCCTTTCTTTTACTGCATTGCTGACATTTATATGGACTTTGTGCTGGTTTAATATATCAAGAATAATATCCAGTGTTTGCTTGTGACGGGTAAGGTCTGAGATATAAGCCTCGTTAAATTGTATATCCTTGAGATGTTCGGCGGCTGTTTTTGCGTCTTCTTTGCCTTGTTCTGTTAATTCCGGGTCATCCCATCCGGCCCATATTCCTTTTTCGTTATATGTGGATGTGCCGTGACGGACGAGTACCAAGTATGCCATACGTTAGTAGTTAGTGACTAGTCGCTAGAAGCTAATCACTTCTATTAAGTATAAAGGATGAATGATGAAGGATCAAGTGTATACTAGAGAAAATACGCTTCAAAGAGGAGTGCAAATATAAAATAAGCAAGAATAAGAGTAGAAATAAGTATCATTATACTACTAAATACTTTTACTTTTATTCTTTGAAACTTATTGAGGAGCTGCGTAAAGAAGGTTATATTGAGAATTGCAACTAAAATACACAATAAATAGATCATTGCCATTGCATCCGGAATTCCTTGTAAAAAAATCTCCACATTAGGTATCGCTTCCTTATTTATGAAATCGTAAATAAGCCATGTATAGACTAGCAAATCAAGAATTATGATCGTTTTAAAATTAAGCGAAAAGACGACAGTAAAATTGGACAAATTATTGATATTAGTTGGTGTATTGTTAGATGCCATAAGTTACTATATGCATAAACTAACTGTAAGCGCAACAGTTTTGTATACGATTTTTTATAAAAATCCTCCCCGGTAAATTTCTCCTTTGCCTCCATGGATAGTGACGAGGTGCCCGTTTTTAATTTGTCTTGCAGCATGTTTGACTTGGAAAACTGCAGGAATAGCATGTTTTTGCAGCAGTACAGCTATTTCCGTGTGAGGGTGACCCGATTCTACAATAACGCCACGAGATTTTCTGAGGTAGGGTATGTGTTTAGTTTTAACTTCACTAATGATAAGCACATCGTGCTCTTTGATGTTTCGAAGTTCAAATTCGTTATGAATGATATGTGCAAAACCAGTACCGATCCGTGCTGTTATGCCTTTTCCTCTCGCAATAGGGAGTCTTCTTTTTGGTTCTGGGAGGTGCTGTGGCAAAGCACTTATTTGTTTTATATCAGTAATGTAGAGTTTGTTTCCTTCAATAGCCCATGATATCTCTTGTGGAAAAAAGAGAAAACTATCGATCCTTTTTGCCAATTTTGCGATTGCATGTATTTCTTCTTGGGTCAGTTTATGAGCGTAGTCTTTATGTTTGATGTGACGGTCAAGAATTGATAGATTCTTTTTCGAAAGTATATATGTATCTCCTTCATGGGGACTGAGCGTTGTGATGATAATCTTATCTTTTGCATGCGTATGAGGTTCAATGGTTACTATGGTTCCTTTTTTGTCCGCAGTAATTATTTTTTGTATGAATATTTCAGCGTTGGTGTGCATATGATTAAGATTGAATTGTTTTCTCCGCCAGAGTGCGTTTCCGGAATAGAGCTGCGCCCAAGAGTCTCGTATGTGCGTGATCAGAGAATCGAACGTATCGGTATGTTTGGCACTGTGTTTTTTTTCTTGTTGTTCAGTTTCAAATAACGTAATACAAACATCACCTCTGCCAAGTTGCAGATAAAAGTCTTTCAATTCCTTTATAAATGTTTCAGAAAGTTCGGCTCTTTTAAAAAGTTCTAGTATATGCCTTTCCCCCTGCATCAGAGAATCAGGTCGTTCAACAGCAATTGTACTCAGGAGTTGGCGTATCTTTTGATCAAGATTATTTTCTTGCAGGAAGTCTTGGTATGCCGTAGAAGTAATAATAAAGCCTGGTATGATGGGAAATTTTGCCTGTGTTAATTTCGCGAGTTGTTTGGCTGTTTTACCGCCGGAAGCATGCAGTTCGGTATCAAGATCAGCAAGCCAGATAATTGGGTGCATAATACTCATAATACTATTATAATAAACGTACTTCCATTGACAAGCAAGGAGAATCCTCGTATAGTTAGAATATACGTTTTGCTTTTATTTGCCTGGTATTTCGAGCTTTTTTGTATGCGCTGTACATTTACACCTAGCATCACATGAACTGAATAGTAGTAAGAAGTTGCCATATGCCACTATCAAAAGACGAACAAAAAAAGTATAAGTTGCTTTATCTCCAAACAGCAAAAGAATATGTGAATGAACTGAATCTTAATGTGGAGAGTTTGCGCAAAGCAAAACTGTCACGAACGGTAATCGAGACGCTGCATCGTGCGGCTCATTCATTGACGAGTCAAAGTATTATGATGTCATACCCCTCAATGAGTGAAATTGCATCGCTACTGGAAAAGTATTTTGAAGAGAAAAAAGAGCGAGGTGGCACATTTTCGGATGAAGCGATAACAGTGCTTTCTGCCGTAGTTGAGCATATGGATGCATGTTTGGAACAAATCGACAGGACAGATAAAGAAATAGATATGACAGCGGATATAAAAAATCTTTTGAGGATTGCAAAGAATCAGTAATTTGTTGCTATGAAAATTTTACTTGTTGAAGATGATAAATTTTTCCGCGAGTTTTATGCCAAAAAACTTAGAGAAAAGAATATCACGGTCGAGACTGCTGAGAACGGAGAAGTAGGACTTGCTATACTGCAGGCTTTTACTCCCGATCTTATATTGCTTGATATAATTATGCCGAAAAAAGACGGATTTGATGTATTAAAAGAATTGGGGCGAAAGCATCTGATACAGAAAATACCCGTACTTGTATTTTCAACACTCGGGCAAGAAAAAGATATAGAAAAGGCAAGGCTGCTTGGCGCTCGAGGTTATGTAAATAAAAGCTTTTTTGATTTTGAAAATTTGTATTCTAAAATAATCTCTGCTGTAAATAAATAATAGGTGTTGCAGAATATCCCCAAATGTGCAGTATAATAGAGTTAGATAGTTAAAACATGAATTTAGAACAAGTACCTGTTCTAAAATTAAAAATCGTACCTATCTAACTGCCTATGTTAATTAGTGATGATGACTTAAAAAAGCTTCTTTTAACCGTTAAAGTTCTTGATCAGAAGAAATTAAACGATGTACTAGAATATGCAAAAAATTCTGACGTTCCATTCAAAGACGCGCTTATTGAAAAAGATATAATTACCGATGAGAATTTGGGAGTAATTATAGCTGACGCGAAAAAAATACCATTTGCAGTTCTCTCCAAAATTTCAATACCCGAAGAGGCCTTCCGTATCATCCCTGAAAGACTCGCACGGAAATACAAAGCTATCCCTTTTGCTCGTGATAAAAACGGCATAAAAGTCGCGATGGCTGACCCGACTAACGTACTGATCCCTGAAATGATAGTACGAAAAACAGGGCAGAAAGTCTATGCTTACCTCGCGACCGAGCGTGATATTTATAATAAGTTATTTCTTTACCGGAGAGATTTACAAAAGACCTTTGATTCCCTCGTATCGGAACAGGTGCGGAGTACCGGCAAGTCATCATCAATTGACGCGCCGATCGCAAAGATAGTACACCTGATCATTCAATATGCGTATCAAGATCGCGCATCGGATATTCATATTGAGCCTGAAGAGAAAGATATGCTCGTCAGATTTCGCGTTGATGGAATTCTTCATGATGTGCTCTTACTGCCGATAAAACTCCATGAACAAATCTCAACAAGAATTAAAGTATTATCGAGTCTCCGTACTGATGAACACATGTCTCCCCAGGACGGGAAAATGAGGATAGAGCTTGAAGAAGAGAATTTAGATATCCGTGTTTCAATTTTGCCCGTTATCTATGGGGAAAAAATCGTTCTCCGTCTGTTAGCTTCTCATTTCAGACAGTTTTCTCTGACAGATCTTGGGATGAGTTCGCAGGATTTGCAGAAAGTGACCAACGCATTCAAGAAATCCTTCGGCATGATACTTTCTACCGGTCCGACAGGTTCGGGAAAATCCACATCAATTTATTCAGTCCTGAAGATCATTAATACCCGCGAGAAAAATATCACGACAATTGAGGACCCTGTTGAATACCGTTTGAAAGGAATTAATCAAATCCAGACTAACGCACGGACCAATCTTACGTTCGCTAGCGGTCTGCGTTCTATTCTTAGACAGGATCCAAATGTTATCTTGGTCGGAGAGATACGTGATTCTGAAACCGCGGGTATTGCGGTAAATGCTGCATTGACTGGCCATTTAGTGCTCTCAACACTGCATACCAATGATTCTGCTGGAGCTTTGCCCAGGCTGACTGATATGAATGTCGAACCGTTCCTTGTTGCATCAACGGTAAGCGTGATAATTGCCCAACGTTTGGTACGGCAAATTTGTGAGATGTGTAAAGTATCACTTGATGTTACGATCGATCAGTTAAAACAGAATTTTTCAGAAGAAACTATTAAGAAATATTTTGGTGCCAAAAGTGAAGCAAGAGTCTATATGGGTAAGGGATGCGAAGTATGTCATTTTACCGGATATTCGGGAAGACTGGGTATTTTTGAAGTACTGGAAGTTTCAAATGAAATAAAACGCCTGATTTCCGCAAAAGAAGATTCGGATGCGATTGTGAAACAGGCAATAGTCGATGGTATGAATACCATGCTTGATGACGGGCTAACAAAAGTAATAAAAGGCATAACAACAATTGAAGAAGTTTTGAGAGTTACAAAGGTAGAGTCACTATAGAATTGATAAAATATGAAAACAAAAACTACGTTTAATAACATGTTATCTGGAAGTGACAAAATTGCACTTATCAGCAATCTCCATACGATGCTCGCGTCAGGTATCCCGATTCTTGAAACTGTCGATTCTCTTCTTGAAGATTCCAAAGGTAGTCAAAAGAAATTCTTACAAACATTACACCAGGACCTCGCTCAGGGGCAGCATATGTATATTACTTTGGGTAAATTTCCGAAAATGTTTGATAAAGTTACTGTAAGTATCATTAAATCAGCCGAAGAGTCAGGAACGCTTGATACCTCGCTGGAGGACCTAAAAACAAACATGCGGAAAGAAATTGAGTTTAATGATAAGGTTCGGTCTGCACTCATTTATCCGATGTTTATCGGAGTGGTTTTTCTTCTTGTCATGATCGTCATTTTAGTGGTCGTAATTCCCAAAATTGCTACCGTGTTTACACAGCTTAATGTACCGTTGCCTTTACCCACAAGGATAATGATATTTTTATCGAATTCATTGCTTACTTATCCAATACCAATTATTATTGTTGCAGGTTTACTCGTTGCCGGATTTATTTATCTGTTCAAACAATACCGTAGATTTTTTATCCAGCTATTTACTTCGCTGCCGATGGTTTCACTATTGACAGAACAGATTGATCTGACAAGGTTTACCAGAAGTTTGTATTTACTTTTGAATGCCGGGTTGCCGATTACCGTTGCCTTAGAATTGACACAGGAGGTAGTGATTAAAAAAAGTATTGCAAACGCAATTAAGCACGCAAAAAATTACGTATTCGGGGGCAAAAAATTATCTGAAGGATTCAAGGACAGCAAAAAGGTTATCCCCCCGATTATGATAAAAATTATTGAAGCGGGTGAACGAAGTGGTTCGTTGGATAAATCAATGCTGGATGTGTCAGAATACCTTGATTATCAAGTTTCAAATACCCTCAAAACAGTTACCGCTCTAATTGAGCCGATTATGATTGTTGGTGTCGGGATCCTGATCGGGGGGATGATGATGTCAATAATAGGGCCAATTTATCAAATGATCGGACAGATAAGTCCCAACCACTAACATCAAAATTTGATCGAAAGAATTTACATTAAACAAATGACGACATGGTATTAAAAAACATACGCGCTAGACTCAATTCATCATCTCAAAAAGGCTACACATTAGTCGAGATTATGGTCGTTGTAGGTTTGATACTCATTCTTCTTTCTATATCAACAACGAACTTATTCAATTTTCAGCATACTTCACAATCATCTTCAATCTTAAACAGCTTTTTGGCGGACGTTAAAGAGCAACAAATAAAAGCAATGGTAGGTGATACTGAAGGAAGTGGAACAATTTCAGATTATGGTGTTCACATAGGAAGTACAGTTTATACGCTTTTCCGAAATACCTATGGCACTGCTAATTTTAATGTGAGCTTGCCGTCAGATATGCAATTCTCAACAACACTGCCGAATTCTCAGTTACTTTTTACAAAAGGAAGTGGTGAACTGTCGGGTTTTATCAATGGACAGAGCACGATTACCATCTTCAATACGGGCGACAACAGTCAGAAAACAATCACTTTTAACAAATATGGAGTAGTTATATCGGTGAATTGAGAAAATATCATGTTTATCAAACAGGACAAATGCTTAAAGGACGAAGAATTATCGAAATTGGGAAATCCTAGTCGACAGTTAGGTCAGATGTTGGTTGAGCTCGTCATGACGATAGGCCTGTCTGCCATCATTCTACCTGCTCTTTTAACGGGACTCTTAGCGTCGAGTTCGGGCAGGCCGCAGCAGGAGCAAACCCTGCAAGCAACCGAGTTATTTAAAGAGACTGCAAACGCAGTCAGAGAAATCCGCAATAATGATTGGACTGCCTTTGCAGTTAATGGGACATATCATCCTGAAGTTGTAAATAATGCTTGGACATTTGTGTCCGGTAGCAAGACGGTTAATGGGTTTACTCAGGAGGTAGAGATTAGTGACGTGTATAGGGATAATAATGGTAATATAGTGTCTTCAGGTGGATCGCTCGATCTATCAACGAAAAAAATTGTCATTACTATTTCTTGGTCTCAACCGCACGGAACATCTTTGAATGCTACGGATTATTTTACACGCACAAATAACCTAACACACAGCGAAACAAGCCTATCAGATTTCACTGCAGGAACCTTGCAGGATACTCAAGCTACCAATACTTCCGGTGGAGAGGTGCAATTAGCAAATGATAATAAAGCAAAATGGTGCTCACCTTCATACTCTTCGGCATCGATAGATTTGCCTGATGGGCCACCTGTTGCTGTAGCAGCTACCGCAAGTGCTGCAACAAACACAACGCCAAATGACGTTTTTGTTGCAGTTGCACCGAATGATTCGACCTCAACAAAATTGGCATATTTGAATGTAACTGCGAATACAGATCCACCGGTACCTTCATTGATAGGTACATTTACTTTGGATTCAACAAAATACAGTAATGCTTCTCTTGTTCCAAGTCTTGATTTTACCAATAGTTTTAAAACAACCGACATAAAGTACTATACATCATCAAGCGGAAATCTATATGCTCTTTTGGGTACCGATATGCCAAATAAAGAGGTTGTTGCTATTCAAATAAAAAGTGGGGGTGTAAATTCATATCAAGATCCTGTAAATCATATTTATAAATACTGGACATTTTTTAATACAAGGCAATATCAAGGTGATACTCGGTCTACTCCGAATCAGGACCAATCACCTTACGGTTATGGAACAGAAGCATTAACAATAATTGGTAACACAGGATATGTAGATTCCGGAGGATATTTATATGCTTTTGATTTAAGTAATATCGATAGTAAAACGAGCAGTAACGGTCTTGATGAGCAGGGTTGTCGAATTCAGTTGGATGGTTATGAATGCAGTCCGGGAACCGGGATCGACAGAAAATATAGCTCTGGACAGACAGGAACGACATGGAGTAGTACGACAACTCCTGTACATAATGATTGTACTGATGGTGGTAATGTCGAGCTTTATGCAGATCATCAGATGTCGGGAGTAACAGTAAGCGGGAATAAGTATATTTATGTAGCAGTAGGCGCAGCTACCAATCCTGAACTGGATGTTGTAGATGCGACAAATATACCTTCAAGCTCATCTAATCCGCAGATTAGTTCAAGTTCTTGTGGTACTCAGTCAAGGGGTAATAGTGGATGGAAGACTATTAGTTCATTAGATTTTAATTCGCAAAATAATACTGAAGAAGCTGCAAATTCAGTATACGCAAAGTCAGATGGCACAAGAGCTTATATGTCATCAAATGGCGGAGTTGATTCAAATAACGATGGCAAGCCGGACAGTGATCAATTTTATGTTATTGATACTACAGACAAAAGCAATCCTAAGTTCCTTTCTGGCACTTCTTCAACCGGTGCACTAAGCGGTTTCTATAATGGTACCGGTGCCAATCTTGAATTATACCCTCGACGTGCCTTAACTGTACTTAATGGAGAGCGAGCGATTCTTGTCGGTCAAGACGGAGTAAATGACTCTCAAAATGCTCAAGAGTATCAGGTAATTGATATTACAAACGAAGCTTCACCAGCTTACTGTGGCGGGTTAGACTTTGATTCGGGTTTCAACGATTTAACATCTGTATCTGAAGCAGATGGTGATAATTTTGTTTATATGGTAGCAAATACCCCCGACAAACAGCTCAAAATTGTTCAAGGCGGACCTGATAATGCAATCTTTGTATCAAATGGTACATTTGAATCACAGACATTTGATACCGCATCAGTTGATGGAAGTTCTCTCAATCGCGCATTTAATAGATTTGTAGCGGATATATTTCAGCCGGTTAATACAACTATTCAATTGCAGACGGCTGTTGCGCCAGCAGTCAATAACAGTTGTAATAGTGTGACGTTTAATTTTGTTGGTCCCGATGGAACAACAAATTCAACGTTCACTCCGAGTGGGTCAACTATTGCAGGACTCATTCCGCTTGCTGATTACATACCTGCTGAAAATTATGTAAATCCTGGAAGATGTTTTCGTTATAAAGCTTTTCTTTCTACGCTAGACCAGACGCTAACACCTGTGCTTTATGACATAACATGGAATTATTCACAGTGATATTATCTTATTATATTATGAAAACTATGGCAGATTTATATATTTCAAATGGACAAATGCTTGTTGAGCTTGTTCTTGCAATCGGTTTATCCGCCATCATTTTGCCGGCCTTGTTGATAGGATTGGTCGCTTCTCGTGAAGGCGCACCGCAGCAAGTACAGGTTCAGCAAGCTACTGAGTTATTTAAAGAGACAGCCAATGCTGTCCGCGAAATCCGGGATAACGACTGGAATTCTTTTGCAGTAAACGGCACCTATCATCCAGTTGTTTCTGGAAATACGTGGTCATTTGGAGCGGGTTCTGCAACGGTTAATGGACTGACTCAGCAGGTAATTATCAGCGATGTGTATCGTGATAGCTCGGGTGCTATCGTTTCAAGCGGCGGGACGCTGGATCCTTCATCAAAAAAAGTCGAGATTATCATATCGTGGACAACTCCCCATGCGGCATCACTTGATGCTGTATCATATCTTACAAGAACGAGCAATTTTACGTATACCGAAACGCTGACAACAGATTTTAATAATGGTACTACCAGCGGAACATCTGTAACTGATACATCCGGGACAGGTATTCCCAATGACGGACAAGTACAATTATCGGCTGGAGGAGGACCGGGAGGTGACTGGTGTAAGCCGTCGCAGGATATCCAAACGACATATGATTTACCTGGACAAGGCGTTGCCACTGCAATTGCAGCAACTTCTTCGGCAACACAAAATTATGCGTACGCAACTACCGGAGGCAATGCATCAGGTGATGCACTTGACGGGATGGTAATCTCCCATGCTTTACCGCCTGTCGTTACCAATCCTTCATCCAACAATGAGGCGAAAGCCTATGGAGTATTTGTAGACAAATTAAATAATTATGTCTATTTTAATGAAAATAATTCGCCAAATCATACCGTTAGGATTTTGCATGGAACAACGCTTACCAGTGCAGGCTATTTTGATGCATCAAGTAATGGTACCGGAAGCAGCATTTATGTTCAGACCACAACCTCAGTTGGATTTACAACAGTAGGCAGCAAATTGTATGCATTTGATGTATCGACAATCAAAGGTACCTCCTCTCAAAGTCAAATGGGAAGTGTGGATTTGAATGGTAATGGTAAGCGAGTTGTTGTTGTTGGTACAAACGCCTATGTGGTAACAGATAATACGACCAATCAGTTGGAAGTTATTCCATTTACCATAAATAGCGGAACTGTTACCTTTGGCACAATAAAAAATATTTCTCTTGGCAACGGACAGCCGGGTGTCGACGGCTTCGTTACAAGTTCACAAACGTATGCATATGTAGTGACATCATATTCATCAGGGAAGAATGACTTTTTTATAGTTAATTTGACGAATAATGCAGTATATGGCTATCAAACACAAACGACCATGAACCCGAAAGGAATTGCTGTGGTATCAGGAAATCGGGTAATCATCGTCGGCTCAGGCGGACAGCAGTATCAGGTATTTAAAATAGATGATCCCAGTAATGCCTCATATTGTGGTGGTATGAATCCAAGCGGCGTTACAACGGTTTATGCGGTAGCGCCGATTCTGCAGGATGACGGGATTGCATTTGCTTATATTTTAACCGACAATTCTTCAGCGGAATTTCAGGTTGTGCTTGGCGGTTCAGGTGGACAATTTTCATCATCCGGAACATTTGAGTCTCAAACTTTTGATCCTGCCAGTGTTGATGGAATTACAACAAGTAGGGCATATAATAGATTTGTCGCAGATATTGCCGAGCCTGCGGCGACAACACTTAAAATGCAGATAGCTGTTGCTCCTGCAGTGAGTGGAAGCTGTACCGGAGCTTCATATACCTATGTCGGTCCTGGCGGAAGTACAACTGATTATTTTACTCCGACAGGCAGTACGGTCACGGCACTCGTACCACTGGGAGACTATGGTGCATATTACCAAAACCCGGGAAGATGTTTCAGATATAAATTATGGTTTTCTTCAACGGACACGACACAGACACCTATTTTATACGATATGACTGTTAATTATTCTCAGTAAAAGATATGAATATGCACATTGGTTACAAAATAAAAAAGAATACATTCCAAAGAGGGTTTACCTTAATTGAAATGGTTGTCTATATAGGGATATTAACTATTCTTATTGGTATTTTGAGTTCAATATTTACGGAAATCGTGGATGTGCAATTAACATCAAAAGCAACGTCCAGTGTCAATCAAGACGGAAGGTATTTACTGTCGAAACTTCTTTTTGATGCTAAATCATCAAGCAGCTTTACTGTGAATGCTCCGCTTGGTTCACAAGGCAATACTTTGCAATTAACAATAAATTCTATAAACTATACGTATAGTCTGGACGGTAATAATAACCTTCAGGTTGTAGATACGAGCACCGGAGAAACAAATTTGTTGAACAGTTACGATACGTCAATCTCAAATTTAGCCTTTATGCGAATAGGAAATGGGGGAAGTAATGACACGGTGAAGGTTACTTTTACTCTTAAAAGTAAAACGAAAGATAGAACGGGTCAAGAAACAAGAAATTTTGAGACTGTTCTCGGTACTGAGTGAAGTTACCAATTGAAAAAAAATATATGAAAGTTAATAATAAATAATGAACAAATTATTTCGAGGACAAGCTTTAATTACGTTATTATTTTTTACTATCATTGGAATAACAATAACATCGGCTGCAGTAATTATGATTTTAGTAAATTCGCTAAGTGGTGAAAAACAGCAGCAAGGAGAAATAGCGTATGAGATAGCGCAAAGCGGAGCAGAAAATGGATTGATACGGTTATTGCGAGATCCCAGTTATACCGGTGAGACTTTGTCTGTTGGGAATGGAACAGCGACAATATCAGTCAGCGGAAGTGGTACAAGCGCGGACCCGTTTATCATATTATCAAAAGGAACGACCGGGATATTTTTACGTGAGGTTGAAGTGACCGCGACATATCAAAATAATTTGTTAACCGTCTCTTCGAGAAAGGAAGTGTATAATTAATGGCATTTAAAACAGGAGTAGTCTATTTACAAAAAGATAAATTTCAATTCTTTTCTCCGTACATCGGGAGAATTTTTGAGTTCCGTTTTTCACCGGAAGCCGTGCGCGATCTGGATATCATAAATAGTGCACTACTGGAGAATTTAATTAAAGTGTTCATTACGAACAGTAAAATAACACCAAGTAATCTCGTAATTGTACTGGCCGAAAATGCTTATTTTGTTAAAGATTTTATTATGCCGCCGCATCAAAAAACAAGCGCAGATTCACAACCCGAAATAACACTTGAAGTATTACAAAAACAAGCGATAGAATTTATCGAACATGTGCCTTTTGATAATGTTGTAAGTAAAACAATACCGTTAAAAGACGGTATGAGAGTATGCGCAACTAATAAAGACTTTTATGAATCAATTGCAGTAGCCTTTGAACATCTTGGGTTTACTATTGAAAGTATCGTGCCTGGGTTGATTTTGGGTAACGGTATGAGTCTGCGACCTGTGCTCGATCAGGCTATGGCCTCAGTGATCCTTCAAAAAATTAATTCGGTCAAACAATATGATTTACTTGGGCAGCAAGTTTTTCAACCTACGGTCAAACAAGAATCTGAAGAAGTTGATGAATCCGCTGAACCTGAACGGATACAGACGAATAAAACCGACAGAAAACGGTTGGTTGTTTTATCGGGAGTATTTGCAAGTTTGGTGATTGTGCTTATTATCGTTTATGTTCAAAGCCAGTCTTCTACAACGCCGCCACGACAGCCTGCTATTGCCAATACGGCAAGTCCAACCAAACCTGTCGCAAACCCAGTTGTCCTTGCAACGCCACTTCCAATTTCTCCGGCTTCTGTAACGCTGAGTGCTTTACAAACACAAAATATAACTATTCAAATAGTTAATTCTCCAAGTTCTGCGACCATAGCAAGAAATTTAGCGAATCAATTAGAAACATATAAATTTGAATCGGTATCCATGCAGACGCAAAGCAGTGTTGGAAGTGCAAATACCATTGTATCTTTTTCATCAAGTACTGGTCAGAATGTCAGAGATGCGGTACTTAATGAAGTGAAAAAATATGAAAGTAATGTGAGTGTCCAGGAAAAACAAATAGGAAATTACGATATTACAATTGTCTTAAGTGAGTAGGCTCAGCTATTCGTATTTTTTCTAATTTTGCTCTATTGACAACGGTTGAGTGAGTAGTTTAAGATTTATATAGATTAAACATTTACATTAAATAATATGACTGCCCAAAACAAAAACAAATATATAAAGCTCGAAGGTTTTACCTTAATTGAACTTTTAGTCGTAATCGGTATACTCGCTATTTTACTCGCTATCACGCTTATCGCTATTAATCCAGCAAGACAATTCGGTTTGGCAAATGATACAAAAAGAAGAAGTGATGCTACTGAGCTATTGAACGCAATCGGACAGTATGCTGCTGACCCAGCTAATGCTGGACAATTACCTCCTGCTATATTAGATGTTGCATCTACATCAGCGAAAGAAATTAACAGTACTACTTTTACAAATGTTGGTCCAAATGGTGGAGCCGGTACTGATAATTTGTGTTCAGAATTGGTAACAACATATATATCTGCTCTTCCGGTAGATCCTTCAACAATCGCAGCTAATAATGCTACTCCTAATAGCACATCGGGAGGGGTAACAGATTGTACAACAACATGGGATACAGGATATCAGATCCAAAAAGATGCAAGCAATAGAATAACGATATCAGCACCACAAGCATACGCTGGACCAACAGCAATATCAGTAACGAGATAGAAATACTGAATATAATAAAGAACCTCCGAAAGGAGGTTTTTTTATGTTTAATTAACATTCAAATACTTATCAGCAGGGGTATTGCATATCTCCTGTATGAAACGCAGTATTATTTTATCTCCGTATGCGAACAATCACTTTGCTTCTTTGTTTGTTAGTCAGCCGTATAACGATGACTTGACAGGCTTCTATTCTTTATATGGTGAATGGAACGTACTTTTTATAGAATACAGATTATTTAAATTATATATTTAGTTTTACATTGGTAGTACTTACTGAAGGATAGATATGGTAAAGCAACAGCGGAGATCTGGAGAAATTTATTTTTTCTTCTTTTTTGTCTTTACTGAATTTTTTTTGGCAGACGCATGATGTGTTGTTTTGCTGGTTAGATAGAGAAGTCCGATCAAGAAACCGCCTCCAACAATAGCATAAATAACGTAATGTTGTAAAGCAATCGGATCAGTTGCCAAGTAATCTTGATTTGTTACAAATTTATAGAATATTACAAATGCTATAGCAAGTATTAATATAGCGATTACTGCTTTTGCGTTCGCAACGTGATGTTCTTTATTCATAGCTATATCCATTATAGACAGAAATGCTCATGCGCTGTCAAGTGCTAAAATGAAGTGATTTGTAGAATTCGAGTACATTGTTTATAATGAATATATCTATGGCAAAAATACTGCTCGCTGAAGATGATCTGTTCCTTCGTGATATCTATAACGAAATATTGCAAGGTGAAGGATTTACTGTTACAATCGTTATTGATGGGGCTCAGACACTAGAAGCGCTTAACAAAGGCGGTTGGGATTTGGTTCTTCTTGATGTATTTATGCCAAAAATGAGCGGCATTGATGTCTTGAAAAAAATTAAGTCTGCAGGACCACAAAAATACGCCAAACATATTGTCTTTATGACAAATACTGATGACACTAAACAGTTCGCTGAAGTGAAAGATATGGTAGACGGATATTTATTAAAAAGTTCCTTTAATCCGGATCAATTGGTAGATAAAATAAAAGGATTCCTTACATGAGATGATGTCTGATGAGAATTTTACGATATAGAAATCGTATGGAGTTTTTATTTCTTCTCTTTTAGCGGAACCGCAAGCTGGTTTTTGAACCAATCTACCCAAGGGTTTATAGCAGGATTTTGTTTATAAGCAAGTCCGAGATACAAGGTCAGAAAACTGCCGTAAACCAAAACTTCCAGAAAGTCATCATAGAGAGATTGCCCGCTAGTCGTAAATTCATGTACTTTATAATTATTTTTTCTTACAACTTCTATTGTCAACTCGACACGTTTACGGATCTTGTCCGAGTAATTGGGTGAATCAAAGATAATAAAATGGAGTGGTGCGTTAGTAGGAAACTGAAGTCCCTCCATGAGATGATGATTGAGGTCAGGAATGAGAAAAAAGGATGAGAAGGCCTTGCTTGTCTCATTGAACTGGTTACGGACGATCTGAGCGTTTCCTGAGAGGTGTTCTGCAGAAAAGATGATGGGAATTTTATTGACAAAGATTTCATGATCTTTAAGTGCCTGCTGTTTTATCTCTTCAAATTTTTCTTTCATTCTCGTCAATGCTTGGGTTATCTCTTGTTCTTCGATATCGATGACATTTGCCTTATTTAATAGGCCAATGAGGCCAAGTATCGTATATCCTGCGCCAAGACGCGGTACATTGCCGGTATTTAGCTTGCCATCAAAGATATAAGCCGGTACATTATTGTCTTTTGCGAATTCCGCGAGTGGTCCGCCTTTGGTAAGGATGATCATCTTTGCGTTTTTTGCCTTAGCCTCTTCAGCACAGGAAAGTACTTCTTCGGTTGTTCCTGAATAGCTTGTTAAGACAACAAGTGTATTCTTGCCTACCCAGTCGGGGAGGAAATAATCGCTTATCACCTCAATAGGGTATTGATTCTCAGATCCTAGAATTGATTTTAGTACAAGAGCGCCATAAATTGATGCGCCCATGCCGCAGAAAACGATATTTTGTATATTTTCAATTTTGTCTATCTTGAGGTTATTTACCTGTTCCCAGGCGGCCTCACATTGTTCGAGGAGTTTGCTTGTAATTCCGACGGTATCAACCGGGTCTAGTTTTTTTATCGCTTCTGTATCATTGAGATTTAACATAATAAGATTTATGATTTAAGATTTATGACACTATTGTATCATAGGTCTTATATCTTACGTTTCACTTAAATTAAAGTTCTCCTCGCTCTTTCTTGCGCTGTTCGTCGGTTTCATTCGGCCGTGCGTAATCATCTTCAAGTCTCCACGTTGTGCCTCCTTCAGGCATTGATGCTTCCATGACATCACAGTCAGTGACTGCGGCATGTCTATGGCGTTGTCCGACGAGTGTTGTATAACTTACTCCTTTTTGCATATGGATTGTTTCAAGTTCGCCTTTGGTATTCTCCATAATGAGATCACATTCACCATTAAGCAGCCAATAGGTTTCTTGTTTCTGATCATGGATTTGTAAAGAGAGTCTTTTCCCTGCATCAATATGGAGAATTTTTCCCATGTATGGCATGCCTTCTGGTACCCAATGGATTTCATAGCCCCAGGGTTTGTCTACCTTTTTAACATACGGTTCATTGGTGAACTTTGATTTATCGAATTGGGGGATATTTTGATCAGCCATTTATTAATACTAGCAGGTTTTGCTCCTCTTTTCCAGACAAAATGCTTACAAAATTTGTTATGCTGCGAGTTTCCTTTCTATTCTGGTTACCCTTTTATCAAGTTCTTGAACGCCTGCTTTATCAGCTTTGTGTTTATCAACGCTCCCTACAATAAATCCTTCCGAATCTTTTATTTCTTCTATAAGGTCAGCTTTTAGTTGTTTGAGGTCATCCTTTGTTGCAAAGTTTTTAAGATCATCCTTTGTTGCAAAGTTTTTGAGGTTATCTTTTGTTGCGACATTGATCATTGCATTATCGAGGAGTTTTTTTATAAGAATTTCTAACTGCTTAAGTGTTTTCTGATCCATGTAACAAATGTACTCTTTTTGAATTAATATTTCAATGTCTAACTATTTGATACGTATGAAATTTTGTATTTATTTACCTAGTGGCCTGTGGTGTCCCAATCTTTACTAACAACGTCAAATTTGTTGAGTTTTTCTTTAAATATATTTTGTATCTTATCAAGTTCTTCCTGCGTCTTTGCTTCAAAACGTAATACTAATGTAGGCGTGTTGGAAGAAGCTCGTACCAGTCCCCAGCCATTATCGGTATATACTCTTGCTCCATTAATATCAACAACCCGGTATCCTTCATCTTTGAATTCTTTCGTTAATTTCTCTACAACATCATATTTATCTTCGTCTGTTGTTTTTACTTGGATTGTAGGTGTTGATACATAATAGGGAGTAGAGGCGACCACTTCGGAGAGCGGCTTATCTTGTGTTGACAGATATTCAAGCATTTTTAGCGCAGCAAATGCACCATCATCAAAACCATAAAAATCTTCAACAAAAAAGATATGTCCACTCATCTCACCGGCCATCGCAGCGCCTTCTTCAGCTAATTTAGCTTTTATATGTGAATGGCCTGTTTTCCACATGATCGGTATGCCGCCGTGTGCTTTAATGTCCTCGGGCAACGCCTCTGAAACTTTTACGTCAAAGACGATTTTTGCGCCAGGTTTTTTTGAAAGAACCAGGCGAGAAAGCAGGATTATATACCTGTCCGGCCAGATCGTGTTCCCTTTTTCATCTGTGAGTCCCAGTCTGTCACAGTCGCCATCAAACGCCATTCCGATATCACAGTGGTTCGCAACCGTTTGCTTCCCGGTATCTTCCATCATTACCGTTCCGTCGGGATTTGCCGTATAGTTTGGATACGTGGGATCAATATTGGTAAAATGTTCAACAACTTCACATCCTGCTCCTCGAAGGAGTTCGGGAGTAAGTATGCCTGCAGTACCGTTGCCGGTATTTACCAACACTTTAAATTTTTTGGTGATTTTCGCTCGAGAGAGAAGATCTTTAATATAGTCTTCTTTAATTTCTTTTTCACTGATTGTGCCTTGACCAGTCGTATATTCTTCTTTTTCAATAATGTCGTATAATTCCTTGATCTCATCGGATAACAGTGTCTTTGAGAGATCTGTTCCGAGTTTTACCCCATTCCAGCCAACCGGGTTGTGGGATGCGGTAACCATAAGCAGGCCTTTGATTTTTAGAAAATATTGCGCCCAGTAGCTCATAGGAGTGGTCGCTGTTCCGATATTTACGACATTGATTCCCGATTCGGTTAAGCCTTTGATAGCACTCGCTGAAAATGATTCGGAAGTTCCACGCGCATCATGACCGACTACAGCAGTATCAACATTGTGTTTTTTTAAGATGACAGCAAACCCCTTCGCGATGTGGTATATGGAGTCTTCGTTGAGCTCTTCATCAGACTCGCGACCGCGAAGGTCATATTCTCGGAACATGGTTTTTTGTAGTTTTGGCATGGATATATATTAGACTTCCAGAAGAAAAAAGTCAATTGCAGAGATGAGTGTCATGGTGAGATTGCCTGTTTTTTGTGCTGTTTCTATTTTAAAAAGTATATGATACAAATCGAGCAGGTGATTGGCTTCAAAAAGGTGAGCCTGTCTTTCTAGCTTGCTCTTTTGCCACGGAGCAAGGCGTTTGACCTCGTCGATTTCTTCAGCGTCATTTGGGACACTTTTTTGTGCAAGTGGGGTAGTGAATGCCAGTAATATTCGCAGTTGCCTGATGAGCATGAAGAATACCATCTCTGGTTCTGTCGTGTTAATGGTTTGGTGAAAGAGTCTGATCAACGATTTACTACTGCCGGGTTGCAGGGCATCGAGAAATTGAAACAGTGTCTGCGGGAGCTTGAATTCTCTTACTGCTGCTTTTTTGACAGAATTGAGAATACCACGTTCAAGTTCTTTTCCTTCCCACAATATAATAGTATGCTCTGATGCATGATTCTCCAGATTGTTAAGAATTTCTTTGAGGTCAGCACTTTTTTTCCGTTTGGTCAGTAGCTGTTCGATGAAGACATATTTTGTCTCACCAAAAAGTCCGCCACCTTCAAAAATTTGGACGAGATCGGTAAGGTTGATGCTGTCCGAATCAAGAAGAATTGCGTCTTTTGTTTTTTGTTTCTCTTCAAAAAAAAATTTCCGTGATAATGCGATGTCAGAACCGTGGATTATTGTAAGCATAGCGTCTAGCGTCTAGCGTCTAGTTTTTAATTTGTTACCTGGAATGTAACGCTGATCTCATGCTCTTGACGCTTTACTTTTATACTCTTTAAAGAGTTTATTTGCAAGAGATTCGATATTGCGGCTTCTGCTTCTGTGGGGGAGAAGCGCTCCTGAGAAATTTTTCGGGATATGGAGAAGTTCATGGATAAGGACTTTTTTTTTCTTATCATCATCGAGTTTGTCATAGTGTTTGGATAATACTTCGATAACATAGGCAGGCTGTATCGTAAGTGCTCGCTGGAAAATTTTTGGAAATGACCATGTGCGTGCGTACGCTCTAACCTTAGACCCTTTTGTCCGGTAGCAATAAATCCGGTTAAGATCTATATGAGGCAGATCTATATGATTGATGATATTTGTTAATTCCTTATGGATATCGTCAGCTTCATCCCATTCCATAGTTATTTATGAATAAAAAAATTAAATGCACTGCTTACTGCTGAGGTGATCGAAAAAGATGATTGAGGCGGTTTGTAATCCGACATATCGTTAACGAGTACGTTATTATTTGTTATTTTTTGTGTGGTATCTGCCAGCACATGTGTCGGGAAGCTCGGGACACCTTTGACTTTCTGCAAGGTATAGATATATTGGTATTCTTTTGATTTTGTACCGCTTGCTGAGATAAACGCAAATTGGTCAAATGGACTTGTTGATGCCTGTAAAAGAAACGGTGTGACTGCGACTATATCAGGATCATTCCAGATAGTGGTAAATGCGGTATTATAGTACTGCGCTGCAAGCGTGTCATTGACTGATTGTGTTGACCAGCCTGTTTCGGTAATAAATACCGGCAAGGTTTTATTGCTCATGCTTGCGATAAGAGTCCGTTCGTGGATAAAGCTTCCGACCCCGGTAAGACTTGTTGCGTCAGGCGGCTGGGCAAAACCCGGATTTGGATATGAATGACTGCTTATGCCGTCAACTTGATTGAAAATTCCCGGTACGGCTTGATTCATGGCTGTGAGATAGGTATATTCATTGATGTACGTTGTTCCTTGATCGGGTGCCGCATTATCCAGACCCGCGCTGATGATAAAGAAATCGGGATTTGCGGATTTAAATACGGTATCTGCAAAACTTAAGATTTTGGCATATTCTGCCGCGTCGGCACTGCCGCCCCATTCATCGCCGCGGTTAACTTCATTAAATACTATGACATAACGGTTTTTTGTCGGCCAGTCCAACGAATTAAGAAAATTTGCATAATTGATAATGTCATACAGATCCGGTTTGCGCCACACTTTGTTATCGGTGGTGTCATCACCGGTAGCGAGTCGTAGGATTGGTATTACTTGATTTTTTTTACAGTCGTCCATGAATTGCTGCCATTTGGTACGGTTGGTATCTCCGACTTGAATAGGAATTGTGACATATCCCCACGCACCACCGTTACTGTTAACTAATTGCGCAGCCTGTTGCAGCTCTGAAACATCAAGGATATGGATACCGATCTTATTGTTGGGTACTGCAAGTGGATTTTCTGCGGCACTTACCGATTTTGTAATGAGAAAGAAAACACAAAAAATAACAACGAGAAAAAAGACACGAAATATGAGCATTACCTTACTATAACGAAAAGTATCAAAAGAAGCAAGTGAAAAGTATCAATTCTCAGTTTGTATGGCAATTAGTATATATGTTACAGTAAACATATGAAGTTTGATAAACCTCGAACACTAAAAGAAGAGCTTTTTAGTAGTATATCCCACGGAACGGCAGTGATTCTTTTTTCAATAGGTATGGTTTTTCTTTTTTTATTTATAAAGCCGCAGAGCATTTGGGAGATAGTTGGTTTTGGTATTTTCGGTGGGTCGATCATTATTATGTATTTGATGTCAACGTTATTTCATGCCTTAACATTCACGAAAGCTCGAAAGGTGTTTCTCGCCCTTGACCATTCGTCAATATTTTTACTTATTGCCGGGACATATACGCCTTTTATTCTGATCTTGTCACGAAATATAACTGGCTGGATTCTTTTGGTAGTGGTGTGGATTTTGGCGATTGTTGGTATTACGTTGAAATCGATATTTATTGAGCGGCTTGAATTATTTTCACTTATTTTATATCTCTCAATGGGCTGGCTGTCGGTATTTCTTATTGCTCCGACATTTCATCTGATACCGTTAATGGGATTAGTCCTTCTCCTTACCGGAGGTGTACTCTATACGACCGGAGCAGTGTTTTACCGAATGCAAAGAGTACCTTTTAATCACGCTATCTGGCATATCTTTGTCATTTTAGCAAGTGCTTGTCACTATGCATTTATGTATTATCTGTAGATTATAATCGCGTTTAATTTGTTCCTTCGTTCCAGGAGTCAAGATATTTTTTCTGTTCAGGAGTAAGTGTATCGAGTGAGATTCCCATCGCTTCAAGCTTGATCTTCGCTACGTTGACATCAAGCTCTCTTGGTAATACATATACTTTATTGTCAAGTTTGCCTTTATTTTTTATAAAATATTCAGCAGCCAATGCCTGATTGGCAAACGACATGTCCATGACTTCGGCTGGATGGCCTTCTGCAGCTGCAAGATTGACAAGTCTTCCCTCACCCAGAACATATATCCGTTTTCCGCTTTCCAAAGTATATTCATCCAGAAAATTTCTGATATTCCGTTTGGACTTTTTCATTTTTTCAAGACTTGCCATATCAATCTCCGTATCAAAATGACCGGAGTTGGCAACAATTGCTCCATCATGCATCAACAGCATGGCTTCTTTTGAAATAACGTGTTTGTCACCAGTCGCTGAGACAAAAATTTCTCCGAGTTTGGCGGCTTCCGTCATTGGCATTACCCGGTAGCCATCCATTGCGGCTTCAAGTGCACGGATCGGATCAATTTCCGTAACGATAACATTTGCGCCCATTCCTTTTGCCCTCATTGCAATACCGCGGCCACACCAACCGTATCCGCCGACGACAAAAGTTTTTCCCGCAATCAAAATATTGGTCGCGCGCAAGATCCCGTCAATGGTTGATTGTCCCGTTCCATATCGGTTATCAAAAAGATGTTTAGTGTCGCTGTCATTAACCGCAATGACAGGTAACTTAAGCGCGCCTTCTTTTTCCATTGCTTTGAGTCTGATAACACCTGTGGTTGTTTCTTCTGAAGAACCGATGACATTGCCCAACTTTTCTTTGCGGGTTGTATGCAGCGCATAGATAAGGTCGCCGCCGTCATCCATAGTGATATTGGGATTTGCGTCCAGAACGGCATTAAGATGCTTGAAATACGTTTTATTATCTTCTCCTTTGATTGCGTAGGTAGGGATATCATAGTCTTTCACTAGTGATGCAGCGACACTGTCTTGTGTTGAAAGGGGATTTGACGCGTTACAGACAATGTCAGCTCCTCCGGCTTTGAGAGCGATCAAAAGATTGGCTGTTTCGCTGGTGATATGCAAGCATGCGGCAAGTGTAATGCCGGCAAGGGGTCGTTCTTTAGCAAAGCGGTCCTGGATGGATTTTAAGACTGGCATTTGTTTGGTTGCCCACTCAATCTTCAATTTACCTTGCGGTGCAAGTTTGCTGTCTTTGATATCGTAAGTAAGTTTTTGTGCCATCTTATTAATATTTTTGATTACGGATTTACAATTCTATTTCTGCATTATACGTTTCTCGGTAGCGTTTTGCAAATGCTTCTTTGGTAAAAGTATGTTCCTGCGTACCGAGAAACTCAACAGCATATGAGGCAGCTACTGCGCCGATTTGACCGGATGTTTGGAGATCAAATCCTCTGTCAAGACCTGCGAGAAACCCTCCGCGCCATGCGTCACCGGCACCAGTTGTTGATGAAACAGCTGCCGCGATTGTAGGTTTTATATTAAAGACTTCTTCTTTTGATGTAATAACCGATCCTTGTTCTCCCAATGTCGTAATGATGATGGCATCTTCTACATATGAATCAAAAGATTTGATTCTCTCTTTCATGAGGTTGATTTCATACCCGTTTCCGATGATATAGTTTGCATGAATAAGACCCTTTTCAAGGTCAAGGTCATCAATTTGTGTTAATATAAATCCTGGATCAAACATATACGGAATATCAAGTGAGATGCATTGATTGATGAGAGACAGTGACCCTTCTGCACCTTGAGGACCAATTAGAACGATATCTTTCTCTGTTGCTACTTTTTTTAATTGTAATTCTTTATTTTTTGCGGCGGCACCATAATAAAATCCCCAAATTTGATTCTGATCTTTATCAGACATCGCAAACCCCGTTGCCGTATGATCCTGCTGATCAATCTGAATACCGCTGACATCTATTGAAAGGTGCTCAAAATCTTTTTTATATTCCTCAAAATCACTGCCTGCGTAGGAAAAAAGAATATGCGGTGTATGTAATAACCCGAGTGTATAACTGACATTACCCGCAGTTCCTCCTCTGCGTTTGGCGAATTTATTCACGATAAATGACAGGTTGATATTGTGCGTATGTTCTGGGAGGATATGGTCGGAAAAACTTCCGGGGAATTCCATTATATAATCATACGCAAGACTTCCAGTTACTATTATCATCGTTTGATAATTATATCATTTCTTTTTCTTTTGATACAGACTAGGTTGATACAGATTGGCGAAAACGATAGAATAAGATAATGCCCATAATTCTCTTTAATGATGGATGGATGATTTATAACTGTTACCTGGCTTTACTGGCTGTGGGTTTTGGGTTCACCTACTTGCAAGTAAAAGGGAAATTCATGAAGGTTTTTTTTGGAATATTATGGCTATTATTTCTCCCAAATACGATATATATCTTTACCGATCTTGAACATCTAATCTTTCAGTGGAATGTGGTTTTTTTGCATATTCGTTATCTGCTGATCGCACAATATATAGTTTTTGAGATTGTGGGAATTATTAGCTTTTTGCTGGCAGTTATTCCATTTGAACAAATTATACAGAAGGTAAAAGTATTTAAGAATAAAAAATTACCAATACTTATCGTTTTTAATTTTCTTGTGGCATTTGGGATGGTGCTGGGAAGAGTAGAACGCATCAATTCCTGGGAAGTATTTACTTCGCCTGTAAAAGTAATCTCATCCGCGATACACGTTTTTTCATCGGTCGATCTTTTGGGTATAACCATTTTATTTGGATTATTCTGCAATTTTGTCTATTTTCTTTTTCGGAATAATTTTATACTGAGAACTATGAAGCTATTTCATGTATTGGATTGACAAATCGTGTTTGATGATTTTTAATTAAAATATAGACTAAATTATTCTATGCAAACAAGAAAACGAGCCAAATCAGTTTCATTCGGTAAGAAAGCGAAAGATAAGCAGGAGAAGCAAACCGAAAAAGATGTGGTTGAAGAAAAAGTAACTGCAGTTGAGCCTGAAAAGGCAAAAGAAAGAGAAGCCGAGAAGGTGGATGTTACAGAAGAGAAAAACTCTGATGAAAAAATAGCAAGTGAAGAGTTATCAGCGATACCACCAAAAGCCGAAAAGCCGGAAAAATCAGAATCAGAAGAGACAGCCACGCCTGTGAGTGAATTTGTTTCAGATAGTCCATTATCATCTACACCTGAGACTGCAAAAGTGGAGCCAAGTGAACTTGAAAGTACAGTTGACAACCAAACTGAAGAAGCTGCCAGTTCATTGCCTGAAGTGGCTGCTGCGCCAATTGAGACGCCAGTGCAGGCCCCGGTATCTTCTGAACAGCAACCAACACAGCCCACAGAAAGCCAAGAACTATCTGCGACACCTCCGCAAAGCGCATTCAGTATTCAATCAAATGAAACGCAAGCTCCCGTTGTAACAGGTGAAAATAAAAAACGGTTTGGTGTTTACTTTTTTATCGTTGCATTTTTTTCATTTGTATTGGGTCTGGGTGCGATAGCAACAGCAAACTATTTCGGTGTTATCAAATTGGCAATCCCGCATCTCCCAGTAGCAGCAACACCCACACCGACTACAATGCCGACTGCAATACCTTCTCCTACAGCGGCAGCTGTTGACTTAAAGGCATATACCATTTCAGTATTGAACGGAAGTACTGTCGCAGGCAAAGCTTCCGATGTGAAAACAAGCCTAACGGCAGCAGGGTTTACTATTGGTACAATCGGCAATGCTGATAATAGTAACTTCACAAAGACAGAAATTGCAGCGAAATCTACTGTTAATAAAGAGTACCTTACCAAATTACAGGATGAGTTAAATAAGTCATTTGCCGTGGATACAACAGTAGGGACACTGCCTGCTTCCTCGTCTTCAGATGTTACTGTAACATTAGGTTCACAAACCGCACATTAAAGGTTATATTATAATAGAGAGAATAAGAGGAGCTATTGTTTTCTCTGTTCATTCAAACTCGCGATTACTTTGGTCCATCGTTCTTGAGCAAATTTAAGTTCAGGGAGCGTGGGATTAAAGTCTTTCTCTTCAACGGTATGTAGTAAATTCCATAAGAAGTCTTCACGTTTTTGGGCAGAAATCCCTTTTGCGGGTTCACAAAGTCTGTTGGTTGCCAGCCGAAGGCGTAGTACGTTGGGCTCTTCGTTAAATTCTGAAGCGGGGAGTGTTGCGATATTCCATTCTTCAAGTAGATAATAAGCAAGTTCTCGGTTGGTCCGCACTCCTCGTTTTAAGAGTTCTTTACGCCACGGATAAAAATCAGGATACAGATAGAAGCCACCTGCAGGACGAGGACAAGGAACACCAAGGTCTTTAAATACTTCATAAAGCTTGGTTGTTACATAGCCAAAGACAAGTGCTGATTGATGTACATATTGCGTTATTGCAGGATTTTCAGAAAAGGCAACAACTGCAGCTTTTTGTATAGGAGTTGCAGTACAAGACCAGATTGCACTTCCAACTGATCGGATACCTTGGGTAACTTTCGCACCTGCTTTTGTATCGGGAACAGCAGCATATCCAAGTCGCCAACCTCCAGCAGAAAATGACTTAGAAAGACCACCGGTAATTATAGTTCCCTCTGGAAAATATTTAGCGGGAGTGATATGTTTTCTCCATCCAAAGGCAAGTTCTGCATAAATTTCATCACTGATAAGGGTTATATTATTTTTTCTTGACCATGCAGCAAGTATTTTGACATCTGTTGAGGAGAACATAAAACCTGTAGGATTGTTGGGACTATTGATTATAAGAACATGTGGGTCCGCGCCAATTTTTTTTGCTTCGTTGACGGCATTGTTAAGATTTTTTACTGAGAGCCGTAATATCGCTTTTGAATCAGTATGCACAGGAATAACTTTTTTCCCTGCCATGCGGGCAATCGGCGCATAACTAACCCAGGATGGAGAAGGAATTAATACATCACCTTCAAAGAGTTGAAAAAGTCCATAGAGAAGGGCTTTACTTCCTGGTCCGATAATGATTTGGTGCGGTTTGAAAGTCATATTACGTTGATGGGAAAGAAATTCTGCAATAGCGCTACGAAGTTCTGGGATTCCCAAAACAGGGGAGTACTTTGTAGCGGATGCGAATTGTGCGAGTGCGTTTTTCATGAGCGGATGGAGCGGAAATGCAGCTTCACCAAATCCCATATGTAGTACCCGTTGTCTTTGTTCTTTTTCCTTTTCTTCGATTAGTTCGTTGATGGCAAGTGTTGCAGAAACTGGTAGATTCTGCGCGGTTATATCGAGATCAAGCGGCAGACTATTATTTTCTTCCATGGTGAATAAACAACAGTAAGTTATCTTATAGTAGATAACAAATTTATTGTACACCTACCAAAATGAAAACGCAAGTGTAATATTATTTTGAATGGTATACAACACACTCACTGACCAAATCAAATGAGTGTGTTGTACTCCTGATTTACTGAACAACCACTGTTCCCTTCATTGTAGGATGAACACTACAGTGATACGTATATGTTCCAGCTTTACTAAAGGTAATAGATTTTGATTGTCCCTGAGGTAAAACTCCGGTGTCAAAACTATTATCATCTGCTGTTGCGCTATGTCCAACGCTGTCTTGATTTGTCCAGGTTATTGAGTCACCTGCCTTAACTGTTATTGTTGCAGGTGAATATGCGAAATTTTGAATTGTTACTGCATTTTTCCCTGCGGTTTTTTGTGCATTTGACGGATTCGTCTGACTCGAACTCTGAGATTGCGTATTAGACGTTGTATTTGTTTGTTGCATCTGCATGGTAGACGAATTATTTTTATTCATTACCAGAGCTGCTCCAATAACAAGAACTACAACAACGACAATACCTATTATTAATTTGTTATTCATGTACTTCACCTCCTTTATGGATAGATTTACTACTTAAGGTAGTAACTCTTCTATTTTATAACTGACCATACACCACCTATACCATTTCCATATGCGTCCCCTGAATCTCCATCTTTAGTATAATAATAAAGTGGCATATTTTTCCAGGCATATTGTAATGTGCCATCAGATCCTTTAATTACTGAAATATTGACAGGAAAAGGTCCTGATTGCGATGTCGCCTTATAAGGCGGCCATAATTGTAAACACTTCCCGGTACAGTTACTCATTCCTGAAGTATCTTTTGCAAACGTATACAGTGTCATTCCTTTCGGGTCTGTCATAACATTGCCAAGTTTGTCTTTGGACATCATTTTGTACACACTATTTTGAGTTTGCTTTACTTGTTTGGTTTGTTGCGTTTGCTGAGTAGCATTCGATTGAGTGCTATATGAATTTTGTTTATGCATAAAGACATAATAAATGACTCCATAAACAATAACTCCTACAACTACATAGAGTACGATCCACTGCCAAAGCGGTCTTTTTCCATAGGCTGATTTGCCTTCTGCTGACTTTTCTTCCATAATTTTCACCTCCTCTCTTAAAGAGAAGCCGTAGAACGAGGAAAAATATTACAAGTGAGGATACATATGCAATTTCTGCTCAGCTTGTTCTTCATATCTGGTAATTTGCGACTGAACTTGTGAAGACATTGTATTCGTTTTTTGGTTTTTTTCTTCCTTTTTTAGATAGCTAAGATACTGTTTATATAAATCGTGACACTGTTTTGCAGTATATTTCCCTTGTTCTCCTTTTAGTTTAAGATTTGCCATCTCAGTATTGGTAAATGCTAATTCCTGCGAAAAATTATTAAGATTGCTTTTCTTTGCGGTTCTTTGTTTTCCATAGGTATCGATAATATCAGCGAGTGCAATACTCGCTTTTTCGTATCGATTGGAAGCAAGCGCAACCTTGGTGTTACGTACAATTGTATGTATTTGGTCTGGTAGAAAAGCAAAAGCCATAAATGAAAAGATTGCTAATAAAAGAATCGCCATAGCACCAAATGATATATATCGATATGCTTTCAACAACTGTGTGATATCCGTTATAAACTTTCGTATGTTTGTTTCAAATATATTTTTTACTTTATATTCAACCCCAACACGTCGATATACGCCTTTTTTAATATCACTAAGCACGTGTTGCTCAGGTTGTATTGATTTTAATAATCTTAATTTCTCTATTATTTCTTTTTCGTTCATAAGCTCTCCTTTAATGACTTTAATGCTCTATGAAGCAATACTCGTATTGCGTTTTCCTTTTTCTGTTGAATAAAGGCAATTTCCTTTATTTTTAAATCCTCAACATAATGTAATAAAAGCACTTCTTGAAATTCTTTTTTTAACTGTTTAATTTTTATATAAATGTGCTCTAATTCTTGTTTTTGTAAAAGAGCATCTTCTATTGGATCTAATGATCCCAGAAGCCGTTCATCTACAAATTCTATAGAAACCCGTTTGCTATTTTTCTTTTTACGATAGTAATCAATAATAATCCCTTTCGCAATAAAGTAGAGTAACGCCTTATGATTCTCTACCTGTTTTCCTTGCGATACTATTTTCCAATATCTAACATATGTTTCAGATGTTATATCTTTCGCTAGCTCATAATCAGAAACTTTGAAATAGATATATCTGAATATTCCACTCGCAAATTCTTGGTAACAATTCTCAAATTTTTGATAGATATTTTTCTTTTGCATAAAATAAGCCGTAAAATAGCCTAGAATATTACATTGCGTCTAACATTTTAATGTAGTATACCAAAATTGTTCTCTATTCTTGACTTCATCTTATTAAAAGGTTTACAGTTATTGTATGATTCAAAATCAAAGAGCAGTAAATCTACTTTTGCGAATTAGTATTGCAAGCGTGTTTCTTTATGCATCCGTGGCAGCTACACTCCAACCACAAAATTGGATATGGTATATTCCTCAATTTGCAAGAAATATCTTCCCTGGACAATTGTTACTAGTAGGGTTTTCACTCTATCAACTACTTTTAAGCATATGGATAGTAAGCGGTTGGAAAACGTTTTATGCAGCGTCACTTGCATCGCTCACGTTTCTTGGCATTATCGGTGCAAATGTTAACGTGCTCGATGTCCTTTTTAGGGACTTTGCTATCTTTTTTGCCTCACTTGCTCTTGCAGTTGGGTCTTATAAAAAGGCTCAAACAAAGAAATAGGGTGATTACCATAAAACTCTATGTTCAATATATCTCTTCCAATAATACTCTCTACCTTCGCGATTATTTTTGTTGCAGAATTGCCCGATAAAACAGCTCTCGCCTCATTAGTTCTTGCAACAAAATATAGTGCACGACAAGTAATAGTAGGAGCTTGGTTGGCTTTTATTATCCAAACACTTATTGCTGTTTTTGCAGGGAGTATTCTGAGCCTTTTACCTGCAAAACCCATACATGTTGCTGCAGGTCTTGGGTTTTTTGTATTTGCCTACTTTGCCTTTCGTCGAAAAAATGAAGAAGTTGAAAAAGAAGAAAATGAACAAATAAAAAAATCCCATAAAGCCCCTTGGGTGACTAGCTTCTTAGTAGTATTTGCAGCCGAGTGGGGTGATCTTACACAGCTCGCAACCGCAGCGCTTGTTGCACGGATAGGACATCCCTTATCTATCTCTCTTGGTGCAATAGCGGCTCTGTGGTCTGTAACGGTACTTGCGGCAATCTCAGGCAGGCAATTGAGTAAACTACTAAAACCACAAGTATTACATATGACAAGCGGATTCTTATTTACCGGTATTGGCTTAATACTTATTGCCTCTACTTTACTCCAGAAGTAACTATCAAAAACTACGAAATGATGCCAAGGAATTATAATTTTCTATATGAAAAAATACGAAATATCAAAAAAATTGATCAGAGAGAATAGCGAAAATATTAAAGTTTTAATCGATTAGACAAAACAACAATTTATCCTACTGTTTTTGGAGTATCATTATTATTTACAGGTTGTTGCATATTTTCACTTTGTGCATTTTGATTTGGAGGAGGAGTTAATGGTTCCTTTTTATATACGCCGAAAATTGCAGAAAAAACGAGTTCGCTAGGTAGTTGCTTACCATATTTATTTTCTGTTTCATCACCAGGGATAAATAGTAAGATCAAACCAGTAATAAAACCGACAAGAGGAACAATCAAAAGCAAACTCCACCACCCTGAACGGCCAAAATCATGGAATCGTCTGATATAGAGTGAAAATGCAAAAAAGTATAAACTAATAAGCCAAAAGGCAACAAGAGTAGCTCTCAGAATAATATTAAATGAACTAATCGCAGTGCCCAGACCGGCAAAAAGAATAATATATAAGATTCCAACAGCAATCCCACATAAATAATTTTCTCTATTTAATCTATTCTTATACAAATTCCAGAATCACATTAACTCTAGTGTAGCAAGTTGGGAAGAGCGATACAACAAATAAGCTCACAAAAAATTACAAAATATATCTTATCTATGTTCGAATTGTGAATAAAGGTTGGAAAGTTTGATATAGATAATTAAAGTTAATTTTTAGGTGACCTCAGCGGGAATCGAGCCCGCGATTTTCGAGTGAAAGCCGGATGTTCCCCTCGCAAGAAACCAAAAGTTGAGTAGATAATAACAAATTTAATAGGATTTTTCAAAATTAATTTTAATTTTGGTATAATTCGCTTATGGACTTATTTGTATTTTATTTAATTTTGATTGGGCTTGGTGGTTTAATAGATTTATTAGGGATTTTTCTAATTGCTTTCCAAGCTACTAATGAACAATTAGCCATTTGCTTTATAACATCGATTCTATTCTTGATTATCGGAATACGTGGTCTCATCGGAAAGTATAAATCTTAGAATTAGAATAACCAGTAATATTTGGTGACCCCGTGGGCCCTCTATTCGAACCGCTCTTGAGTTGGTTAGAAAATTTGAGGCTGACCTACGAAGAATCTCAAGGATAATTTTAGAACATCATCATTATGACTCTTTGGATGGATCAAATACGAAAACTAAACTTCACTAATTACATCAAAGCCTTTAAAGCTTCCAGTAATTGCTAATCCAACAACATGACCTCTAATTAATTCCTTATTTTTTATCTGCTTAGCAGTCTCATTAAGAGTTGCCCCTGAACCAACAGCATCATCGATTAAAAGAATATTTTTATACTTTTTAATCTCATCAACAATGATAGTGCGTCTTGCATTTTCGACCCTATCTTCAAGTTTTGCAAGTGTTTTTTGTGGTACAATAATTTGTGTTTTTATTTTAGTAACTGTGAGAGTGCTTACAGGTAAACGAAGCATTCTTTCTAATTCTTTCATAAATTGAATTTCCCGTTTAACAGTAGGAGGAACATACAAAACACCATCTATTTTATTTTTACGAATAATTTCTATTATCTGTGGACGTATTTCTTCAATAAGCTGATGAATTAATGATGTACTTTGACTTTGTTTTGCGTATAAAAGCATTTGACCCAATTTTGTTTTCCCAAATCTTTCAATACTATAAAAATCGAGGTAAAATAGTTTATCAAGAAATACTTCTTTAAAAGTATTTTTCATTTTAGGCATACCATCAATAACGTTATCTTTACGGAATTGCTCAAATTTATTAATAGTTGCTATATATTCTTGTGCTGTTTTTAGGGGATCCTGTTTTGTTTTATTACACCATGAAACAAAACCTTCCCATCCCTGAATTGCTTCACCCGTAGGAGATATGTAAAGATATCTTTCATCAATAATATACTTTGTTTGTTTATCTACTTGAGCAATGTTAAACTTTTCTTTATTTGTTTGGAGCAAATAATATACCTTAGGTGGACGACCAATTTTTTGCAATTTACCCTTATCTAGAAGATTTTTTAGTTGTTTACGAACAGCACGAGAAGTTATTTCAGGCAAAAGATCAGACAGTTCTTTCCCACTTGCTTGTCCATTTTTATTAATATATTCAAGTATCTTTTCTGTTGTCGACATATATAAAGTTCCTAGTTCCTAGTATATTAGGAACTTTATAAAAAGTCAATATATTGTTATGGTGAATTCGCCGACCAAGTGCTCCACCTATTCCTGATACATAATAAAGCTAAACTTTCAGACCATATTTTTCTCATAATATTCCGGTTTTTTATCTGCTCCAAACTTCTATGTTATAACATCGATTTTATACCCAAAAGATCAATCGAACCGGATTAAGACTAAAATAAAAGACAATTTTGGAATAAATTGTTGTATTAAAAAATTTTGAGGATTAATGGTTCGATTTTGATTCGAACCCTATGCCTAAAGTAGTCCCTTAGGTGACCCTAGTGCAAATTATTTTGAACCCCTAGTTAGTGAAATCCTCGCTCATTTTAATAAGCTTATGTCTCTATATAATGAATAGGTAATATTACACTAAGGGATTTATGACAGAAATATCCTTCATTGGGAAGTGTTTTGTATTAAGGGTTACTAATTTTGCATTATGTACATTTGCTGTGGCTGCAATGAGGCAATCAGTAAGGCTGAGATTCTTTAGCTTCTTGCTATATTCTTGCCAATAAAGTCCTCCTTGTTTTGCTATTAAGGGATTTATATCCCAAGTTTGAAGTTCTAGTATAAGATTCTCTGTTTTTATAATTTCAGATGGAAAAATATTCTTATATACTTCTGCGATTGTGATCGTTGAGATTGAGATAGTTTCTTTATCTTTTAATTTTTGAAGATACTCTTCATATTTTTTGTTACCTCTTAATACCCAGATAAGAACATCTGTATCTATTAAAAACATATATTAAAAGTTTCTATCAGCAGCCTTTCTTTCTGTTTCCAACCACTTTACTACATCTTTTTTTGTTTTCCATTCAGGGTGATTTTCAGCAGTTAATACACCGGAAGCAGCAGAGAGAGCTTTTCCAAATGTTTCAGGATTAAAAGATTTTTTGCCTATAAGTTGGATCACTTCTTGACCTTTTTTTTCATCTTGTAGAATCACTATATTACCGGCTCGAGCTTTCTCAATATAATCTGCAATATGTTGTCGAAATTGACTAATGGATACTACTATTGTCATATTTTTATAATAGTACAATATGTACATATTGTCAACTTATAAAAATTGATATTTTAAACGAGAGTTTAAATCCCCTTAGAGTAAAATAAAAGTCGAAGCTAATGAAGATCAACTTTTAAGGCTATTGCATTAGGTGACCCTAATGCAAATTATTTTGAACCCCTTGAGAAGATTATTACCCATTTTGCTCAGTTGATGGAGTTATATACATCGTAATTATGTCAATTTACGGTAGCGAATTGCGGCACCTTCACCAATTCGTTCAATCTTTTTTAATTCCAGTAACTTTGTTAATACCTGATTAACCGTAGGACGTGCTACATCAGCTTTTTCAGAGATCTCCTGTGGAGTAGCTTCATCTACTGTTTGTAAATATTCCCAGACTGCTAATTGTTTAGGAGAAAGGAGATTTTCAATATTCTCTGATGTAATAAGATCTATAGCCATTTGTGATTGCTTCAATAAGACAGTTGTGAAGAATTCTAACCATGGCATAAGATCAGACTTGTCAGTACTAAATGTTTTTTGACTCTTTCGTAAAGCCAAATAATAATCTGGTTTATTATCCTCGATCAATTTTTCATGTGAGATATAAGGCATATACAGATAGCCTTGTTGTAATAACAATAAATTAGTAAGAATTCTTGATAATCTTCCATTTCCATCTTGGAATGGATGGATATTCAAAAATTCAACAACAAAGTTCCCAATAATAAGTAATGGGTGGTATTTCTTTTCTTCCAGAGACTTCTTTGTCCATTCAATCAAATCTGTCATTTCTTTTGGAGTAAGGTAAGCAGGAGTTGTATCAAAGAGTGTTCCAATAGATTTTCCTTCAGCATCTATCATTTCAACTTTATTTTCTTGGTGCTTATAATCTCCTCTATGCAATTTATCTTTCTCAACATACTTAAGGAGTTCTTTATGGAAATGTTTAATTAAACTTTCGTTAAATCCTTCTTCTTCCCAACAATTAAAAACATTTTGTAATAATTCATAATATCCTTGGACTTCTTGTTCATCACGACTTTCAAATTTTTGCATGGAAATACCACGAAGCATTTTTTCAATATCAACATCCGCCAATTTAGAGCCCTCAATACGTGTAGATGCACCTGTTGAGGTGATAAGGACAGATCGTTTCAGTCGTCCTAATGTCTGTGGACTTAAAGTAGAACTTGCTACCCATCTACCCTTTAATTCGTCAATTTGAGCAACTTTTGCCCAAATATCATGTGTTATATTCGCTAATCTAACCTTAAAATCTGCCATATACTGGATATATATAAGATTGTATAAGGTTATATAAGATAAGTCAATCAAAAATTTATAGAGAGTTTAATTCCCGTTGGGGTTTTGCACTCTTTGAGGCTAAGAAATAACAACATCTGAGGCTGTTGCATTAGGTGACCCGACGTATCCTCAGTTTGAACCAGCCTTGGCTTGGTTAGAAAATCTCCGTAAAGTATATGATGAAAGCGAGTTAGGAAGCAATACTAACAATACTTAAAGAAAAAGATTTATTATAATGTTTGATTTTGTAAATTATATCAATTCTGGGGGCTCTGAGGTCAACTCTGATTTTACATCTCCTGTATTTACTGTCCCTTCTGAATCCATAAGGATTATATGTGTTTCTTCAGGAGCTTCCGGTTTGTGTTCTACTCCCTTTGGAATAATGATGAGTTCTCCTTCATTTAGTGACACATCTTTATCTCGAAGATGCATTATCATATGTCCTTTGATAACCAGAAATAGTTCGTCTGTGTCTTTATGGTCATGCCAAACAAATTCTCCTTTAATTTTTACAACCTTAACTTCCTCTTTATTTAATTTTCCTACTAATTTAGGATTCCAGTGTTTAGTAAATAAAGATAATTTTTCATTTATATTTACTGCACTGATGGACTTGTTCATAACAAAAATATTATACCATACTCGTGTGTTATATGAATGAAAAATGATTACGGTTCGAATCCTGCTCGGGCTGACGCAGTTTAATATAAAAACCTGAGGCTAATTTTTAAGTGTTTCTTTAAGTGACCCCAGCGGGAATCGAACCCGCGATTTTCGGGATGAAAGCCCATAATAAGATACAACAGCCTTCCAAATGTTTATAATATTATCTTATAATTTTATGAGGATTTTATTATTTGTAAAGGGGCATTAAGGATCATTGACGGCGATGAATCAATTTACTTCTCAATTTGGCAACTGTCAAACAGATTTTTGAATATTGGGGGTAAAAAATCTTACGTATGTTGAGCTAACTATATTTAACTAACACCTTGACCAGAACCTGTAGCAAAAGGTGGGGGTGTAATATGTCCTCCATCAACTCTTTCTGCATCTATTGTTTTGAAATCAGCTCTTCCTCCATAGTTAATTACTTTTCCTCGTTCTCCGTCGGGTTTTCTCACAATAAGCCTGTCTCCATGTTCATTATCAATAACACAGCCTGGCATAACAGCACATGATTCGCTTGCCTTTACATTAACTGCAAATTTAGGCCCACTTATTTCCCCTCCTAAAATAACATTTCTTCCACCAATAATATTTATAACATTTTTAGTTTGAAAACGGCGTTCTTTGCGGTGTATCGGCCCAACATATACATCAGGAGGAACAGCGGGTTCAGTTTTTATTGCTCCAGCAAGACGACTATCAAATAAGAGGTCAGTTTGGACACCTCGGGTAAGATTACTTGTTACATCTGAATCTACATACATCAATTCTCGAGTAACATCAGGATTAGCACCTCTTACGGGAGTACGACCCATATCTGAGAAGCTTGCATCATCTATGATGATAACATCATTTGGAACATAAGCGGTCTCATTGAGTCTATAAAAATCTCCAATTTCTCCTGCGGCTCCCGCTCCTTTATATTGTCCCAGTTGCTCTTCTTTATGACGAAGCATATCTTTGAAAGCTGCTGACCCAACACCTCGATCTCTATTTAACTTTGCTAACAAATTTGCTGTTAAATCAAGAATAAGTTCTTCTCTAGCAGCACTAATTTCTGTAGCCGCTGGCTTATCAGCAATATATTTTGCTACCTCAGATTCATCTGGACTACCTGGTTCACTCATATATATATGAGTATAGCATAATTTTTATTTCTTCAGAGCAAAAATTGAAATGATAAAAGAAATAAAGAATGGGCTATAGAGAATTACCGTCGTTGAGAACTCAATTTATTTCTCAATTTGGCAATAGTCAAACAGATTTTTCAATTTTTAGATGAAGGTGTGATATTAGAATAGATTTGCTGTAGTGCTTAGGTCAAGAATTTCGATATTTCTATATTCAACCTCCAAATAATTATCATTTTCATTTTTCTTACCCTCCCTTTTGTCATCGTAAAAGACGGGATTGTGGTGGTCATTACAACTGATAAATATTTCTCCAAAATTTTCTATTATTAAATGTGGATCTTCTATCACTAGTTGTTGATGTACCCAAGCAGTTAACATATTTTCATCAATTAAAATTTCAAAACTACGCCATTCGGTTGGATTAAAACCATCAACTTTCTTTCCATCATTTTCCTTTCTCTGCTCAGGCCAGGTTAAAGATCTTGTTTCGCCTGTATGTCTCACGATAGCCAATTCCGAGAAGTACCTTGAAGGCCCTTGAGATCTTAGGTGAATACCAAACCAATCCCATTTATGATTTGTTGAGTATAAAAATCTGAAGTCCATTTTTATTCTCAAGTTTTTGAGCTTTGGAACGTCAATTTTTATGGCATTTTTATTGGTAATGACTCCTTCTATCTTTGGTTTATATTTAGTAATGAATTTTTCGGGTTCAAAAGTTTGATCTTTTATTGAAGTATAAATTTCTATCTCTCTTTCTATTAGTTTTTGTAACTCTTCTTTTGTACGGTATTTTTTTGCTTCAAGACCTCGAATATCAAACGGCATATCATCCACATCTTGACTCGTTACTACTAATATATTTTTGTCCTGTTGAATTGCTATGCCGAGTTCAAGCATTACATTCGGATTATGATTTGTTATATCTGCAATAAAAATATCACAAGAGGATATTCCCTCAACAAAAATATCGTAAAGTTGTTTGTTTCGGCTAATAAATTCTTTAATATCTTTTGTCTTTATCTCATTTCTCCAATCTGCGTCATTTTTTAATATATGCTTTGCGCCATACTGAATATCCCAGCCATACTTATCTTTTATTTTTTGGAAAATGTCTTCGTACATTGATAAGACATAGGCGTTCCATCTGAAAGCACCAAAAATTTTCTTTTCATCCTGTGTCCATGGAACTTTAATTGTTCTTTGCATAATTGTGTTGATTCTCGTAGTATATCAAAATAAATTTTGAAATAAGTTAAATTCTCGCCAACATTGGAGAATTGAAGACTTCTCGCTGTTTTTCCATTCTCATTTTGTTTGTTATTTGGAAATAAACAAGTGTATTCTCTATCTTCTTATGTCGCAAGTGTTCTTTGACGTTATAAATGTCAAATCCGCCTTCAGCCATGTGAACCGCGATACTGTGCCTAAAAACATGCGGATGCCGCTTGTTCTCTGGAAATTTTGCTTTTTTTGCATAACGCTTAAAAAGCCTGTAGATTTGGGTTGAAGTAATAGGATGATCCTTTTGTGATAGGAATAACGCTTTTTGCAAAGTCCGCTTCCTGAATCGTTCCTGCTCAAGGTAGGCCCTGATGTATCGCTTCACCTGTGAATTAAGAAGATGCTGTCCGCTTATGCCACCTTTGAGAGCTTTAATAAAGATCCTGTTGTTCTCAAGATCAACATGCTCTATCTCAAGAAGCCCTACTTCACCCGCACGCAGTCCGTAATAATACATAGTGCTAAAGATAGCCAAATCTCGTACTGACTTAATTTTTTTGAAAAATGCCTCGATCAATTCAGGTGTAACAAACTTTATTTCATCCATAATATTGGTTAAATGTAAGGAAATGGTTATTTTATTATATTTGAAGAATAAAGCCTTTGGGTTGTCTTGTCAATAACAATTGATATTTTTATGTAATCAAAATTAGCGGAATGTAATATTTTAGGAGAAAAAAGAATGTTTTTTGATGCAAGTTACAAAAAGGGAAAGAACGATAACTAAGTTTATTTTAAGCATTTCCGTTATCCAATTTTGAGAGAAATTCAGAAAGATGTGAGCTGTTTACAACAAGAATATCCATTCTTGTGCCAAAATCTTTATTACCTGTTTTTAGCACACCTACCTCATCAGATGGTGCATTATGAAAGTGAACTGGCAACGGATACTCATATAAAAGGTATGGTTGTTCTTCTAATGAAGCTTTAGAAAAAGGAATTTCTCCTGTTTTTTCATCTATATCTTGCGAATCAAATTTACACAAAAATAACTTTGCTGTAGTTACGATAGTAGGTATAAAAATTTGATGAGCAGAATTTGGTTGCATATTTGCTGTCTTTGATGAAAGGATATTGGCGGCATTTAACTCTTTTTCAAAAATTGCTCTAGTAGCTAATGCCACTTGATGAGATGCTTGAGTGATTGCAGTATTAGAAGTTTTAGTTTTATCTCCTTTTTTATAATCTGAATATTTCCCTC
>Ga0307373_10000321_pt1 | contig 91260 bp, 80 predicted proteins | sample OX2MG_FD_202534 | JGI IMG/M metagenome (GOLD analysis project Ga0307373, IMG submission 202534) | Soil microbial communities from Risofladan, Vaasa, Finland - OX-2 | ecosystem: Environmental > Terrestrial > Soil > Coastal area > Acid sulfate soil | place: Finland: Risofladan, Vaasa | collected...
CCGGGCATGGAAAAGTGGATCCAAACAGCGGCTCCACTTTTCCACACCCGCGACGACGACGGCGGCGTGTCTCAAAAACACTCTTGACAAGAGGGGGAGTCGTTATAGAGGGGCCCGCGCCCACCAAAGCTGCCCGCCGCGAAAGCCGCCGGCTGCAAGCCGCCGGCTTTCGCGTTATCCTGTTCGCGGATGTCCAAGCCCACCCGCTTTGCCAACCTCAAGCGTCCGCCCGCCAACACGCCGCTGTCGGAGATCGAGGTCGAGGGGGTCCGCCTCGACCTGCACGCCAAGCTGCGCCTGGTCGGCCTGACCTTCGGCATCGAGCCCACCACCGCCACCCTGGGTTGGGCCGCGGTGGAGGAGATGCTGGTGGTGCGCCACGGCCAAGCCATCCCCATCAACGGCATGGCCCTGCATTTCGCCGTGCTCAGCCGCTTCGAGATCTCCTTCCAGCAAGATCCGCCCGGCCAATTGGAGTACTTTGAGCTGCGCCAGGATCCGGAAACCACGCTGGTTTTCTTCTTTGAGGGGGGGACGGTGCGCATCTCCTGCGAGGAATGCCGCGCCGAATTGGTCACCGAGTCTGATGACGACGAGGCCTCTGATGGTGGCTCCGAGCCTGGCTCGGCCCCCGACTTGCTGCAGTAATCATCTGAATTCTCCGTTTTCTCGGTAGGATTCCTGATCGTTCCGCCCCCACCTTGCCGATATACTCGATGCAGTGAGGAACGCCACAGGGGTCATTGCGGCTGGTTGTCTGTTGTTGGCCTGGGGGATAACGGCGAGGTCGGCCCGCGCCCAGGCCGAGGCTGGGCACGGCAGGCCGGTGCCGGCGATGTTTGCCGCCAGCGACATCGGCGAGGCCCTCTTCTACGCCCTGCCCGACCTTGCCAGCCTCAACAGCGTGCGCGAACACGCCGACCAGATCGGGGTGGTCGCCCCCCAAACCTTCGCCCTGGAGCGCAACGGCGAGTTGCGCGGCTCGCTGCCGCAGGAGCTGGCCCAGGTCGCCCGCGACAGCTCGGTCGCCCTGATGCCGCTGGTGGTCAACGCCGGCTTTTCCCGCTACAACGCCATGCGCCTGCTGCGCAGCGCCAGCGCCCGCGACCGCGCCATCGGCGCCCTGGTGGACCAGGCCCGCGACTTGGGCCTGGAGGGCTGGCAAATCGACTTTGAGAACATGCCCTCCTACGAGCGCGCCGCCTTCTCCCGCTTTGTGGCCGAGGTGGCGGCGGCGCTGCACCGCCATGGCAAGCTGCTCAGCGTCGCCGTCGCCGCCCGCACCAACGACGACCCCCACACCCACACCTTCCGCACCTTCTCCGGCGTCTACGACTACGCCGCCCTGGCCCGCAGCGCCGACTTCCTCAGCGTCATGGCCTACCCGGAAAACGACGGCAGCCACCCCGGGCCGCTGGCCAGCACCCCCTGGGTGCGGCGCGTGCTGGCGCACGTGCTCTTGCAGGTGCCGCCGGAAAAAATCTCGCTGGGCCTGCCCACCTATCAGACCGACTGGATGCAGCGCCGCATCCGCATCACCCTCCGCCGCCGCATCGCCGGCCACATCCGCCGCGTCTTCCGCTTCGTCTATCGCCTCTTCCACCGCAACGGCCCCGCCATTGACACCCGCGAGCAGCCGGTGCAGTGGGACGCGGCGCTGCAGTCCGCCTACCGCATCACCGGCCGCGGCCACCGCCGCCAAGTCACCTGGGTGGAGAACCAGCGCAGCTTCGCCGCCAAATTGCGGCTGGTGACCGAGTACCATCTGCGCGGCTTCTCGGTGTGGCGCATCGGCCTGGAAGACCCCCACATCTGGAGCGAACTCCCCCAGGCCGAGCGCGCCGAGGCGCTGCCGCCCTCCGCCGCCCCGCCCCAGCTCGTGGTCGGCGGCGGCAGCGGCCGCTAGCCGTCTGCCGCACCCTCACCCGTTGTCCGGCACCGGGCGTCCTTGGCGGTCCACCCGCACCTCGCGGTGCTTGCCGCTGGCCAGCCGCACCACCGCTTCATAGGCCACGAACTTGCCGTGGGCGCTCACCGCCTCTACCGACAGCACCCGGCCCTGCTGGGCCAGCGCCGCCCGCGCCGCCGCCGGCAAGCTGCTCAGCGCCACCGTGTCCTCGGCCTCCAGGATCGCGCCGCGCCGGTTCATCGCCAGATCGCGGTGGTGGCCGTTGACGGTGAGCTCGGCCTCGTACTCGCGTGCTCCGCCCTCGCGGTCGGTGCTCAGCCCGCGCAGGATGGCGCCCTGCGCCAACTGCGCCTGCACCGCCTCCCGCACCGGCGCCGGCAAGTCCGCCATCTTGACCGGCCGGTCCTGCGCCCACGCCCCCGCCACCGCCAACGACAAGAATATTCCCATCGCGGGGGTCGCGCCGCTTTGCCTGCTGGCAAAATCGGCGCGAAAGGCTGCGAAATTCCGCAGGGCGGCCCGCCCCCGGGAAACGAATCCGGCGCGGCCCCAGCGAAGCGCAGCGCCGACTTGGGGCCACGGGGCCCCCGAGTCGGCGCGAGCACAAGCGGGACGCGCGCCGCAGGCGCGCTGGGGCCCGCGCCCACCCATATGCACTGTGCTCAATTTCATGGATCCTCCGTACGCGCGGATTTCCGCGACTTCCCTTCAGCTTGGGGGTGCCCGCGTGAAGGCAGCCTGAAGGGCGCCGTCGCGCTCCGTCAACCCTTGCTGACGCGCGTCTTGAGCAGGATGGGGGTGCCCTCGAAGCCAAACGCCCGCCGAATCTGGTTCTCCAGAAAGCGCTTGTAGGCGAAGTGCAGCGGCCGGGCGCGGTCCACAAACAGCACGAACTGCGGCGGCGCCAGCGAGACCTGCGAGAGGTAGTAGATGCGGATGCGCTGCCCCGCCGGCACCGGCGCCCGGGTGAAATCCACCGTCGCCAGGAAGCGGTTGATGGCGGCGGTCGAGACCCGCTTGCGGCGCTCGCGCGCCACCCGCTCCATCACGGTGTAGAGCTTGCCGATGCCGGTGCCCTCCAGCGCCGAGAGGAAGACGACGGGGGCAAAGGCCAAAAACTTCAACCGCTCGCGGATGCGGCGCTCGAACTCCGCCTGGGTGCGCCCCAGCGCGCGGGCGCGGTCCCACTTGTTCACCACGATCACGCACGAGCGCTGCGCCTCGACGGCATAGCCGGCGATGGTGGCGTCCAGCGCCAGCACCCCCTCCTCGGCGGGTTCGGAGCCATCCAGCACCACCAGCGCCAAGTCGGCCTGCTCCAGGTGCTTGCGCGCCATCACCACGCTCATCTTTTCCGCCATCAGCTTGGTGGCGCCCTTGCGCCGGATGCCGGCGGTGTCCACGAAGCGGTAGCCGGCCCCGCCCCGCTCCACCAGCGCGTCCACCGCGTCGCGCGTGGTGCCGGCGATCGCGCTCACGATCGAGCGCTCCTCCCCGGTCAGGCGGTTGAGCAGCGTGCTCTTGCCCACGTTGGGTCGGCCCACAATGGCAATGCGCGTCTCCCGCGCCGGGGCGGGTGCCTCCACCCCCTCCGCCGCCGCCCCCTCCGCCGCCTCCGCCTCCGGCGCCTCCGCCTCGGCCGGCGGCAGGTGGCGCAGCGCCTCGTCCAGCACCGCGTCCAGCCCGGAGCCGTGCTCGGCGCTCACCGGAAACATCCGGGCGATGCCCAGCCGGTAGAACGGCGCCAGCTCGCTCTCCTGCCGCACGCTGTCCATTTTGTTGACCACCAGCAGCAGCGGCTTGCCCGTCTGCTGCAGCAGCCGCGCCAACTGCAGGTCGGGCGCGGCCAGCTCGGTGCGCCCGTCCACCACCAGCAGCACCACCGCGGCGGCCCCGATCGCCACCCGCGCCTGCCGCAGAATGGCCTCGGGCATGGCCTCGGCGCTCTCGGGCAGCAACCCGCCGGTGTCCACCACGGCAAAGCGCCGGCCCCTCCACTCCCCCCGTCCCTCGATGCGGTCGCGCGTGATGCCGGGCTCGTCCCCCACAATCGCCCGGCGCGAGCGCGTCAGCCGGTTGAAGAGCGTGGATTTGCCCACGTTGGGACGGCCGACGATGGCGAGCGAGGGCAGGGAACTCACCTATTGATGGTACGCCGTCCCGCCCGGGGCGGCCGGTTAGCCGCCGCCTTCGCCGGCAATGCGGGCGAAGTAGCCCTTGCGGGTGCGGGTGATCACGCCCTTCTCCAGCACCTTGATCTGCACCGTGTGAAACTGCCCGTTGGGCTCAAAGTTGTTGGGGCTGTAGGCCACCACGTATTGGTGGCGCAGGTCGTTGGAGATGTCCAGGAAGGCCGAGCCCAAATCGCGCGCCTCGATGGGGAAGTAGCTGCGGCCCCCGGTCTCGTTGGCAAAGCGCTTCAGCACCTGGTCGGATTCCTGGTCCAGGCCGGTGGGCTCGGTGCCGATGGTATAGATCACCGCGCCCGCGTCCTGGGCCATGCCCAGCGCCTCGTCGCGGCTGTAGCGGCTCTGGTCGTCCTCGCCGTCGCTGATGATGACGATGACGTTGCGCACCTCGCCCGTGCCCGACGCCTGCGGGCCAAAGTAGTCGTGGGCGGTGTAGAAGAGGGCGTCGAACAGCGCCGTGCCGCCGGAGGGGTTGAGGCTGCTGATGGCGTGCGCCAGCTTCTCGTAGTTGTCGGTGAAGTGCTGGGCCACGTGGATCGAGGTGTCGAAGCCCACCACCATGGCCTGGTCGCGCCCCTGCACCAGCACCGACTGCAGAAAATCGCTCGCCGCCCTCTGCTCGAACTGCCAGCGGGTGGAGATGCTGTTGCTGATGTCCAGCAGCAGCGCGATGCGCAGCGGCAGGTTGCCCTCGTTGTCGAAGCGCTGCACCTTCTGCAGCTTGTTGTTGTCGTAGATCTGGATCTGCGAGGCTTGCAGCCCGGGGACAAAGTGGTGGTGCTTGTCCAGCGCCAAAAACACCAGCGGCACGGTGTTGACGTTCTTGACGATGGTGGCTTGCCGGTCCGGCGCCGACGGCGCCGCTTGCTGCGCGACCGCCGCAGACGCCATTCCCAGGCAGATTGCCCCAAGCGCCAGCCAGTGCTTCATATGCGAACCTTCCCCCGATTATAGCCCGGTGGACTGCTGGGCGCGCAAAGCCTCGAGCAGGGCCTGCATCTCCGCCGGCAGGGGCGCGCGGAAGCGCAGCGCCGCGCCGCTGCGGGGGTGGACGAAGGCCAGCTCGGCGGCGTGCAGCATCACCCGCGGCGGCCGCAGCCCCGCCAGCTCCCCCGGGCCCGCCAGCGCCCCCGCCGCCCCGTAGAGCCGGTCGCCCACCACGGGATGGCCCAGCCCCGCCATGTGCACCCGGATCTGGTGGGTGCGCCCGGTGTGGATGCGCAGCCGCAGCCAGCTATAGCTTGAGGCCGCGCGCTGCCGCGCCGCCGTCGCCGCCGGCGGGCGAAACGTCTCCAGCACCTGGTAGCGGGTCAGCGCCTCCCGCCCGGCGCGTTCGCCCCGGCCCGCGCGCGTGGTCATGCGCAGCCGGTGGTGGGGGTCGCGCCGGATGGCCTGCGCCACCTCGCCGGTGGGCGCCGCCATCGCCCCCTGCACCAGCGCCAGGTAGTACTTCTCCACCTGCCGCGCCTGGAACTGCTGCGCCAGCCGCGCGTGGGCGAAGTCGTTGCGCGCCACCACCATCACCCCGCTGGTGCCCTTGTCCAGCCGGTGCACGATGCCCGGCCGCGCCGCCCCGCCCGCCTCCGACAACTGGCCATAGCGGTGCAACAGGGCGTGCACCAGCGTGCCGCTGCGGCTGCCCGCCCCCGGGTGCACCACCAGCCCGGCGGGCTTGTTCACCACCACCAGGTCGTCGTCCTCGTAGAGCACCTCCAGCGGAATGTCTTCCGGCACCAGGGTCGAGCTCGGCGGCGGCGCCAGCGCCACCTCCACCCGGTCGCCCGCCCCCACCGCCGTGCTCGGCCGCAGCCGGGGCGCCCCGTTCACCCGCACCGCCCCCGCCTGGATCAGCCCCTGCAGCCGCGTGCGGCTCATCTCCGGCAGGCAGGCCTGCAGATAGCGGTCCAGCCGCGGCGCCGCCGCCTGGCAGGTGAAGGCCCGCTTGCCCGCCATCGCCTAGGCCGCCGCCACCGCGGCGGCGCGCCGCGACCGCGCCACCCAGATGCCGATCGCCAGCGCGATCATGAACAGGCTGGTGAGCTGCGCGTCCGTCATCAGCCCGTGGAACAACATCGCCTGCGGCTCGTAGTAGCGCAGGAAGTCCACCAGAAAGCGCACCACCCCGTAGCCCAGCAGGTAGACGGCGGTGAGCTGGCCCTCGAACGCCCGCCGCCGCGACAGCCGCCACAGCACCAGGAAGATCACCGCCTCCGCCGCCGACTCCATCAACTGCGTGGGATAGAGCGGCACATTCAGCGGCACCCCCACGGTGGCGTTGGCGTAGGCGTTGTGGAAGGTGATCCCCCAGAACCCGGCGGTGGGCTTGCCATAGCAGCAGCCCGCGGCGAAGCAGCCCAGTCGCCCGATGCTGTGCCCGATCGCCACCCCCGGCGCCACCGCGTCGCCCACCGCCAGCCAGCGCAGCTTCTGCCGGTGCACGTACAGCGTCAACACCAGCAGCGCCCCCACCACCCCTCCATAGAAGATCCCCGCCGACTCCAGGAACCCCACGCTCATCAGGCTGCGCGGATCGTGCAGGTAGTAGCGCCAGTCCTGGATCACCAGGAACAGCTTCGCCCCCAGGATCGCCCCCAGCGCCAAATAGACGGCCAGGTTGAACACCCGCTCCCCGTCCTGGCCAAAGCGCTTGGCGAAGGCGCGGGCGGTGTAGATGCCCGCCAGAAAACCACAGGCCACCAGCAGCCCGTAGGTGTGCAGGGTGAAGCCGCCGATATTGAGCAGTACAGGAAACATAAGAAGTTGCCAGTTGCCAGCGAACTACGAGCCCAGGTCGGCCGGAAGCTCCACCGGCGGCGCCGGCGCCTCGGCGCCGGGGTGGTCGTGCACGATCTCCCACACCAACAGCCCGGCGCCGACCACGATGGCGCTGTCGGCCAGGTTGAACACCGGCCAGCTATGCTGGCCCAGGTAGAACAGCAGAAAATCCACCACCTTGCCGTGCAGGATGCGGTCGAACAGGTTGCCGCAGGCCCCGCCCACGATCAGCGCCATGGCGTAGCCGGTGCGCGGCGTCTGCTTGCTCCGCCACAACAGCGTCAGCACCACCACCAGCGCCAGGCTGCTGGCGGCGATGAGCGCGTCGCGGAAGGCCGGCGCGGCATACTGGAACAGGCCAAACGCCACCCCCGGATTCTCGGCGTGGATGATGCGGAACACGCCCGGAATGACGGTGTGGCTGAAGTCGTCGGGCAACTGGTCCACCATGCCCTTGCTCACCTGGTCGGCGACGAACACGCCCAGGCCGGCGAACAGGTGGCGGAGTTGGAAGCGGCGGGGCATGGCGGCTAGCGCGCGGCGGCGGCCTCCCTCTCCGCCAGCACCCGCCGGCAGCGCTCGCACAGCGTGGGGTTGGCGGCGTCCTCGCCCACCGCCGGCGAATAGGTCCAGCAGCGCTCGCACTTGGCCCCCGCCGCCCGCTCCACCCCCACCCCCGCCGCCGCCGCCGTCTCCACCTCGACCTGCGAGACCACGAACAGCGCCGGCAACTGCTCCCGCTCGGCCTGCAGCAGCGCCGCCTCGGCGGCGGGGGCGCGCAGCACCACCCGCGCCTCCAGCCCGGTGCCGATGCGCTTCTGCTGCCGCGCTGGTTCCAGCGCCTTCAACACCTCTTCCCGCCACCCCAGCAGCCGCTCCCAGCGGGCGTCTTCCTCCGGTGCCTCCAGGCCCTCCGGGAACCAGCTCGCGACATCCACATAGGTTTGCAGATGCACGCTGGCGCCGGAAGTTTCACCCCGCAGCCCCGCCGCCCCCATCTCCACCCACACCTCCTCGGTGGTGAAGGGCAAAAGCGGCGCCAACAGGCGCGTCAGCGTGTCCAGCATCCGCCACAGCACCGTCTGCGCGCTGCGCCGCCCCGGGCTGCGCGGGGCCGAGGTGTAGAGCCGGTCGCGGATCACCTCCAGGTAGAAGGCGCTCAGATCCACCGCCACGAAGTCCGCCAGCCGGCGGTAGCCCTTGTGGAAGGCGTAGTCGGCGTAGTCCCGCTCCACCTCCAGCGCCAGCCGCGCCGCCTGCCGCAGCAGCCGCCGGTCCAGCTCGGCCAGCGCGTCCGTGGCCACCGCGTCGCGGCCGGGGTCGAAACCCTGCAGGTTGCCCAGCAGATAGCGCAGCGTGTTGCGCACCTTGCGATAGGCCTCCGCCAGCCGCTGCAGCAGCTCCGGCGACAGGCTGACCTCCTCGCGGTAGTCGCTGCTCGCCACCCACAGCCGCAGGATCTCGGCCCCGTATTCGCCCGTGATCGCCTCCGGCTCGATGGCGTTGCCCAGCGACTTGTGCATGGTGTGCCCGGCGGCGTCGGTCACCCAGCCGTGGGTCAGCGTCTGGCGGTAGGGCGCCTCGCCGCGCGTGCCCACCGCCACCAGCAGCGAGCTCTGGAACCAGCCGCGGTACTGGTCCCCCCCCTCCAGATACAGGTCGGCGGGGAAGGGCAGCCCGGTGGCGGCATTGAGCACCGCCGCCTGGCTGCAGCCCGACTCGAACCACACGTCCACAATGTCGCGCTCCTGCACGAACCGCCCCTGCCCGCAGCCGGCGCAGCGCACCCCGGGGGCGAGAAAGGCCTCGGGCGGCTCGGTGAACCAGGCGTTCGCCCCGCGCGCCGCGAAGGCGGCCACGATCCGCCGGTCGGTGGCGTCGTCGCGCAGGTACTGGTGGCACTGGGCGCAGGCCAGCACCGGAATCGGCACCCCCCACACCCGCTGGCGCGAGATGCACCAGTCCGGCCGCGTCGCCACCATCTGGCGGATGCGCTCCTCCCCCCAGCTCGGCAGCCAGCGCACCTGGGCAATCGCCTCCAGCGCCCGCCGCCGCAGCCCGCCGCGGTCCATGCCGATGAACCACTGCTCGGTGGCGCGGAAGATGATGGGCTGGTGGCAACGCCAGCAGTGCGGGTAGCTGTGCTCCAGCGGCGCCTCCGCCAGCAGCGCCCCCACCGCCCGCAAGTGCGCCACGATCGCCGGGTTGGCGTCGAAGATCTTCTGCCCGGTGAAGGGCGCCGTCTCCGGCCCGAAAAACCGCCCCTCCCCGTCCACCGGGCACAGCACCTCCAGCTGGTACTTCTCCCCGGTGGCAAAGTCCTCGGCGCCGTGGCCGGGGGCGGTGTGCACAATCCCCGAGCCCTGGTCGGTGGTGATGTAGTCGGCCAGCACCGCCGGTACCTCGCGCTCCAACCAGGGATGGCGGAAGTGCACGCCCTCGAGTTCGCTCCCGCGCAAGCGCGCCACCACGTCGGCCTCGCCCCAGCCCGCCCCCACCGCATCCGAGGTCGCCGCCAGCCGCGCCTCCGCCATCAGATAGGTCTCGCCCGTACGGCTGCGCACCGCCACGTACTCCAACTCCGGGTGGAAGGCCAGCGCCATGCTGGCCGGCAGCGTCCAGGGCGTGGTCGTCCACACCGCCGCGTAGAGCCCGCCGCCCTCCAGCCCCGCCGGCAGCGCCCCGCCGGCGTAGGCGTAGCGCACCCACACCGTCGGGCTGGTGTGCATCTTGTACTCCACCTCGGCCTCGGCCAGCGCGGTTTGGTCGTGCAGGCACCACAGCACCGCCCGCAGCCCCTTGTAGGCGTAGCCCTCGCGGATGAAGGTCAGGATCTGCTCGGCGATCGCCGCCTCGTAGCTGGGGTTGAGCGTCAGGTAGGGCTCGTCCCACTGCCCAAACACCGCCAGCCGCTCGAACCCCTCCCGCTGCAGCGCCACGTACTTGCGGGCGTACTCCTCGCAGCGCCTCCGGATCTCCACCGCCGTCATCCCCGCCTTGCCCGCCCCCAGCTCCTGGTCCACCTTGATCTCGATCGGCAGCCCGTGGCAGTCCCAGCCCGGCACGTAGGGGGCGTCGAAGCCCGCCATCGTCTTCGACTTGATGATGAAGTCCTTCACCACCTTGTTCAGCGCCGTGCCCAGGTGGATGGCGCCATTGGCGTAGGGCGGCCCGTCGTGCAGCAGGAACACCGGCCGCCCCTGCCGCGCCTTCCGGATCTGGGCATACAGATCCTGTTGCCGCCAGCGCTCCAGCCACGCCGGCTCGCTCGCCGCCAGGTTGGCCTTCATCGGGAACGGCGTCTGCGGCAGGTTCAGCGTCGCCTTGAATGAGGATCCGCCCACAGCCTCCATTATACCGGCCCGAACTGGGCCTTCGGGCTAGCCCGGCCCCGCCCCGCCGGCAGCGCGGACCGCCCCCTGCCCCTCCCCCCCATTACAAATTGATGACATGGCGCATAGCCCTGAGCCTTGCTGTCAACGAGCTGTAACGCAATTCCACCCCGCCTGCACAGCATGATCGGTGCGGAGTCTATCTCAGCGCGAAGGAGATCGGTGGTATGACGCAACGACTGTTGACACTGTGTGGATGGTTATTGATGGGCGCGGTTCTGGCCTGGGCGGTGGCCGCGGGCAGCATCCAGGGACGGGTGCTGGATGCCTCCGGACAGACGGTGCCGGGGGCGGCGGTGACCGTCACCAGCGCCAGCGGCGCGGTGGTGCGCGCCACCAGCGACGCCCAGGGCAATTTCCTGGTCCAGGGCTTGGCGGCCGGCGCCTACCAGGTCCGGGTCAGCCAACATGGCTTCGCCGACTTCACCCGCACGGTGGCCGTCGCCGCCGGCCAGCCCGCCCAGCTCGAGGCGCAACTGCAGCTCAGCTCGGTGGTGCAGACCGTGATGGTGCGCGCCGGCGCGGTCAAAGGCGCCACCGTCATGCCCACCGCCACCCAGGTGTTCCAGTCCACCCAGAGCCTGCGCGTGCTCGACCGCGAGCAGATCAACGCCCTCAGCCCGGTGGCCGGCTCCGCCCAGATCATCTCCATCGCCCCCGGCGCCAACGTCACCGGCTACGGCAACACCGGCGCCACCAAGAACACCATCACCCTCAACGGCATCCAGCAGGGCTGGGGCGGCTACGGCGGCTTCACCACCGCCGGCGCCCTCGGCGTCACCTTCGACAGCATCCCCGTCTCCGACGCCGTCACCGGCCTGTGGCAGTCCAACATGTTTCCCCAGTCGGCCATGATCAACGACACCGCCGTCACCTACGGTCCCGGCGATCCGGCCGACCGCGGCTACAACAACATCGGCGGCGGGGTCGAGTTCACCCCGCTGCAGCCCACCGAGAAGATGCACGTCAGCCTCTCCCAGACCCTGGGCAGCTACGGCCAGAAAAACACCGCCTTCGAGTTCACCACCGGCCAATACGACGGCTGGTCGGCGGTGTTCTCCGCCGGCCACGGCAGCGGCAACAGCTTCCGCCAGGCCCCCGACGGCTTTGCCAACCCCAACTACGACAACGCCTTCTACGGCAAGCTGATCAAGAGCTTCAACGCCGGCGACCTCGGCTTCGGCGGCTATTATTCGCTCAGCTCCGGCTACCGCCCCCAGGTCCTGCCCACCACCGCCGTCGCCGGCGTCACCCTCGACGGCACCCCCGCCGGCCCGCTCTACAGCCAGCAGTCCTCCGGCTTCTACTCCACCCTCACCTACGCCGACTACAACAAGTACGACAGCAACCGCATGGTGCTGCTGTGGAGCAAGCTCGACCTCGCCCTCGACCCCACCACCGTGTTCTACAACTCCGCCTGGTTCGAGCGCATCAACCGCCTGCACAACCGCCTCAACGACGTCTACGCCCTCGGTGCCCAGGAGCAGGAGTGGAACAACCCCTTCACCAAGACCTTCGGCGACAAGATGTCGCTGCAGAAGGTGCTGCCCTGGAACACCCTCACCTTCGGCGGCTCGCTGATGCGCTCCACCTACAACGCCCGCAATAACTTCCACAATGCCGCCAACGGCGGCGGCGACAACACCGTCAACATCGGCGCCAAGATCCGCTCCTCCTACTGGAACCAGGAGATGGACAACGCCTTCCTGCAGGACCGCATCCGCCCGGTCTCCTGGCTGACCCTCACCCCCGGCATCCGCTACCTCTACCAGAACATCGGCTACTCCAACGGCGTGCTCAACGACTTCAACTTCGCCCCCGGCGTGGTCGTTCCCACCCACTGCCTGCTCAACGGCGTCTACACCTCCACCCCCGGCAACATCAAGGTGCAGAGTTCCTCCTGCGACGCCACCGAGACCCGCCGCGGCTGGGAGCCCTCCATGAACCTGGCCATCCAGCCCACCCCTTGGCTCAGCCTCTACGGCGGCTTCTCCGAGCAGTTGAAGACGCCGGAGATGGGCGGCGGCGGCGGCCTCTTCCAGGGCGTGGACCCGGCCAGCTACCACCTCGCCCGCGCCCAGTACAGCCAAGCCGGCGTCAAGCTCCACTTCTCCCAGGTGGGCGCGCTGGGCAATGTGCTGCTGGGCGCCGCCTACTTCCACCTGCTCTACGCCGACCAGGAACTGGATGTCGGCCTCGCCAACGGCGACTCCATCGCCGCCAGCGCCTCGTCCGGCTACAACGGCGTCAACTGGTTCTTCGACGCCGACCCCGGCAGCCGCGTCCACGTCTTTGTCAACAGCACCATCGAGCGCGCCCACTACCTCGACTACGTCGTCAACCAAAGCTTCGACTCCAACGGCAACCTGCTCCCCGGCAGCCTCCCCTACAACAACCTGCCGGTCTCCTACGTGCCCCACGCGCTGCTCAACCTGGGCGCCTACTACACCCTGCCGGTGACCGAAAATGTGGTGGTGCAGCCCCGCGTCTGGTACCAGTTCACCGGCAGCCAGACCGTGTTCGACAACACCGTCGGCGCGCCCAGCACCCAGACCATGCCCACCTTCGGCACCGTCAACCTGGGCGTCAACATCCCCATCTCCTGGTTCAACGTGCGCGTCACCGCCCTCAACGTAACCAACAAGCAGTACAACCAGTTCGAGTACATCTCTTCGGGCGGCTACTTCGGCACCCCCAACGGCGGTTACATGCTGGCCTACCCCGGCACGCCGTTCACCGCCTTCGCCACCCTCAGCGTGCACTTCTAACCACCGCATCGGGCCAGGGGCCGGATTCGGCCACTGGCCCGGCGACTTTCGCAACCTTTGTGGGGGCGCGACAGTCTTATAGGCAGCAAGGCGCAGCTGCGGGGGTCGCGCCGCTTTGCCTGCTGGCAAAATCGGCGCGAAAGGCTGCGAACCGGGGCCCCCGGGAGACGAATTCGGCGCGGCCCCAGCGAGGCGCGAGCATGCCGCCCCGCGCTGTTACAGCGGGGCGGCTCACAAGCGGGACGCGCGCCGCAGGCGCGCTGGGGCCCGCGCCCACCATATGCCTTACGAGCCTGATTTTCGCTCCCCCCTCGTTCAGCAGCCCCTGTGGCGCCAACTGGCCAGCGAGGTTCGTGAGCGCCTGTGGCCGCCGCCCGAGCCCGAGCTGAAGCTGGAATCGCAGCCGGTTCCGGTCAAAGACATCTGGGATCGCGAGCGCCATGGGCGCGACCGCCTGCTCTCGCTCGGCATTCACCTGGGGGTCATCGGCATCCTGATGCTGCCGCTGTGGCGGCCGGTGCGCGTCGCCATCCGGCACCAAGTGCAGGTGGAGATGTTTCCCACGCTGCTGGCGCCCGGGCCCTCGCTGCCGCGCATGAAGCACCTCGCCAGTGGCGGCGCGCCCCCCACGCCCAAGCTCCTGCCCCCCAAGCTCAACCCGGTGCAGGCCCCGCCCCAGCTCATTCCGCCCCCGCTCAAGCTCGCCCCCGCCACCGCCGAGGCCAACCTGCCCCTGCCCGAGTTCGGCAACCCCGGCGCCGTGGCCGGACCCCCCGGCACCAGCGCCGGCCCCGGCGGCGCCGGCCCCGGCGGCGTCGGCAATGACCCCAACGGCGGCGGCGACTGCCTCAACGCCCCCTGCGGCATCGGCGGCGACATCAGCGAACCCATCCCCATCTACGAGCCCGATCCCGAGTACACCGATGCCGCCCGCAAGGCCAAGTTCCAGGGCACCGTGGTGGTGGGGGTCATCATCGGTGCCGACGGCCGCGTCTACGACCCCAAAATCGTCCAACCGCTCGGTCTGGGCCTCGACCAGAAGGCGCTGGAGGCGGTCAAGCTCTGGCGCTTCGAGCCCGCCAAAAAGAACGGCCGCCCGGTGCGCGTGGCCGCCAATATCGAGGTCAATTTCCGCCTCTACTGACCCCGTCCGCACCCCGGGAATACTCCCCACCCTCCGGCCGGCAGGGCGGGCCCCGCCTAGGCAGGCCCGAGCCCTCCTACCGGCAACCGGGCCATGGTAGACTGCGTATAATGCAGTGTGGGTTAGGCGTCCACTGCCGGACGCTCCCGCCGAGGACGCCAACGTCATGGCCGACCAGCCCCCCGACCGTGAGGACTACAATTTTCTCCTGGAGCGCAAGTCCTTTGGGCAGGACCTCCTGGAGCAGCTCAAGGACCTCTTTGCCCCGGCCAAACAGCCCGAGCTGGTGCTGGAGTCCAAGCCCATCCCGGTCAAGAGTATTTGGACCCAGCCCAAGCCTCTCTCCAGCCGGCTCGGCTCGGTCGCCGTGCACTTGGCGGTGATCGGCATCCTCATGCTGCCCTTCTGGAAGCCGGTGCGGAAGCAGATCACGAAATTGGTGGACACGCAGCTCTACGTGCCCCCGGCGAACGTGCCGCAACTGCCGCGCATGCGGCACTTGGCCGGCGGCGGCGCTCCCGTGGTGGTGCCCCAGCCCAAGCTGATCCAAACCCCCCAGCCCACCCCCATCGTCGCCCCCGCCGTCATGGTGCCGACGGCGGTGGCCTCCGCCCTGCCCTCCTTCGGCAGCATCGGTCCGATTAGCGGCCCCCCTGGCGCCGGCGGCGGCAGCGGCGGCGGCAGCGGCGGCACCGGTTCCGGCGAAGGCGGCGGCGACTGCGTCGGCGCCAACTGCGGCGAAGGCATGGTGGGCAGCGGCCCGGTGCCCATCTACCAGCCCGATCCGGAGTACTCCGACGCCGCCCGCAAGGCCAAGTTCCAGGGCACCTGCGTGGTGCTGATTACCATCGGTGCCGACGGCCGCGTCAGCCATCCCAAGGTGCTGCAGCCGCTGGGCCTGGGCCTCGACCAGAAAGCCATCCAAGCGGTGCTGTCCTGGCGCTTCATCCCCGCCAAGGATAAGAACGGCCGCCCCATGGCCGTCACCGCCCAGGTCGAGCTCAATTTCCATCTTTACTAGAAAGCGCGGGCACCCGGCTTCGCCGCCCGCGCTCCTGGTCCGCGAGGGCGCGGACGCGGGGGCCCCTCGCCCCGCGACCGCGCGCGGAGGCGCACGGCATGGCGCGTGCGGGAGGCTTGGCCGCCCGCGCTCCTGCCGCGCTCCTAGTCCGCGAGGGCGCGGACGCGGGGGCTCCTCGCCCCGCGACCGCGCGCGGAGGCGCACGGCATGGCGCGTGCGGGAGGCTTGGCCGCCCGCGCTCCTGCCGCGCTCCTAGACCGCGAGGGCGCGGACGCGGGGGCCCCTTGCCCCGCGACCGCGCGCGGAGGCGCACGGCATGGCGCGTGCGGGAGGCTTGGCCGCCCGCACTCCTGCCGCGCTCCTGGTCCGCGAGGGCGCGGACGCGGGGGCTCCTCGCCCCGCGACCGCTCCCCGAGGCGCGCGCTTCCATCGAAATTCAGGAATGGCTGGGGCTCGCGGCCGGCTCCGGGACGGTGGCACGGCGGCGGCGGCCGAAGCGTCCCTGGAAGAGCGACAGCGTCCCGGTGGTGAAGTAGCCCACCACGAACAGCATCAGAAATGGGATGGTGAGGTAGTTCTCCATCTGGAAGGCGTACACCGTCACCGCCGCAAACACCGTGCCCAGCGCCAGCTCCACCAGCGGCGACCAGCCGATCTTGCGCCGGTACTTGCGCTTCTGCGTCCGCGCCAGCGCGCCATCGGCCTTGGTCTCGATCTTGAACTTGGGCGTGCGCTGGAACGAGCTCTTGATCCCCAGCAGCGCCTCCAGCACCGCCCGCGTGTTGGTTACCGTCAGCCCGATGCCGATCGCCATCACCATCGGCATGTAGAGCAGCGTCTTGTACCATGCCCGCGGGTAGAGTTCGCGCTGCGAGGCCAGGTAGAACGACGAGATCGAGCAGGTGGAGGCGATGAACAGCGGCAGGTCAATGTACAGCATCTGGAACCAGCCCTGGTAGAAGCGCACGATCATCGCCGGCAGCAGCAGGGTGCAGAGCACGATCATCAGCGGGTAGCTGATGTTGGCGGTGAGGTGGCACCAGGCCTCGACCTTGTGGTGCACGTCAATGTCCTTGCGCCGGAACAGCCGCGGCAGGATCTTCTTCGACACCTGGATCAGCCCCTTGGCCCAGCGCGCCTGCTGCACCTTGAAGGCGTTCATCTCCACCGGCAGCTCCGACGGGCACTCCACCTGCGGCAGGTAGAGGAACTTCCAGCCGCACAACTGTGCCCGGTAGCTCAGGTCGGTGTCTTCGGTCAGGGTGTCGTGCTCCCAGCCCCCCGCCTCCTCGATCGCCTTCCGCCGCCACACCCCGGCGGTGCCGTTGAAGTTGAAGAACAAATCGGCGCGGTGCCGGCCGCCGTGCTCCATCACGAAGTGGCCGTCCAGCAGGATCGCCTCCACCCGCGTCAGCCAGGAGTAGTCGCGGTTGATGTAGCCCCAGCGCGTCTGCACCATCGCCAGCTTGGGGTCGGTGAAGTAGTCCACCGTGCGCCGCAGGAAGTCGGCGGGCGGCACGAAGTCGGCGTCGAAGATGGCGATCAGCTCGCCCCGCGCCACCTGCATCCCCGCCTCCAGCGCCCCCGCCTTGTAGCCATGGCGGTTGCTGCGGTGCAGGTAGACGATGGGCTCGCCCAGCGCCGCGAAGCGCTCCACCACCGCCCGCGCCACCTCCCGCGTCTCGTCGGTGGAGTCGTCCAGCAGTTGAATCTCCAGCCGCTCGCGCGGGTAGTCGAGCTTGCAGATGGACTCCACCAGCCGCTCCGCCACGTACTGCTCGTTGTAGATGGGCAACTGCACCGTCACCACCGGCAGCTCGGCGAAGCGCTCCGCCGGCGCGGTGGGGCAGCGCTTGCGGTGCCGGAAGTAGCGGTACACCAGCACGTAGCGGTGAAAGCCGTAGAAGGCCAGCACCGCCAGCACCGCAAAGTAGGGAATCAGCAGCGCCATGTCGAAGCTGTTGGCCTGATACAGCGGCAGATTCGCCGGACCCACCGTGAAGGTCCGGTCCAGCAGTTGCGTGCGCACATAGTGCAGCAGCGGATTCTGCGTCGGCGTGCCCGCCTGCAGGAGCCAAAGCGCCAGTCCCGATAGGCTATAGTAGCGGTGGGGGAGAATCGCCATTCGTCTACGCATGCCTGCGTTTCGCGGCTCTTGGATCGTGCTCGCCGTGCTGCTGGAGGCTGCCCTCGCCGTCGTCGTCCGGCTGGCGCAGGCGCCGGTTTTCCCGCTGCTGCCCGGCCTCGCGTGGATCTCGGCGGCAGGACTAGTTTACCTGATCGCGGCGGCGGCGGTGCTGCACAGCCCGCCCCAACGCCTCCCCCGGGTGCGTTGGATCCTCTTGGCGGCGCTGGTGTTTCGCCTGACTCTGCTGCCGCTCACCCCCACCCTGGCGGGCACGGCGATGCGCTTCCGCTGGGATGGCAAGATCCAGCAGGCGGGCTTCAATCCCTACGCCTACGCCCCCCAAAATGCGTTCTTCAACCCCATCCGCTCCCCCCAGGAGGCGGCGGCGCTGCCCGAGCCCGGCGTGGCCGCCTACCACCCCCCGCTGGCCGAGTTGCTCTTCCGCTGGAACTACGCCTGGTTTCCCGGCCTCCGCGCCCAGAAGATCCTCGTCACCGCCCTGGACCTGCTCTTGCTGGGCGTCTTGGTCCGCATGCTCAAGCGCCGCCAGCAGCCTCCGCAGTGGGTGCTGCTCTATGCCTGGTCGCCCTTGGCGGTCTTCGAGGTCGCCGGCAACGGACACCTGGAGCCCGCCGCCGCCCTGTTCGCGCTTTTGGCCCTGCACTGGGCCGGCCGCCGCCTGCGCCCCGCCGCGCTCGCCCTCGCCTCCGCCGCCCTGACCCAGTGGTACGCCCTGCTGCTGCTCCCCGCCGTGCTCGCCCCCGCCGGCCGCCGCTGGCTCTCCTCCCTCGCCTGGCTGCTGGGCTGGGGGGCCGTGCTCACCCTCCCCTTCCTCTTTGCCAACCAACAGTTCCTGCTGGGCCGCATCGCCGCCAACCTCCGCGCCCACTTCGCCGCCCAGGTCCCCTACAACGCCAGCCTCTTCGCCCTGCTGCATGCCTGGTTTGGCCCGCCCGCCGCCGCCGCGGTGGCGGCCCTGCTGGTGGCGGCCGCGGTGGCCACCACCCGGGCGCGCCACCTCGAGCCCCTACGCGCCGCCTTTGTCATCCTCGGCGCCCTGCTGCTGGCCCTGCCCCAGGTCCATCCCTGGACCTTGCTCTGCCTGCTGCCCTTGCTGGTCTTCTTCCCCGAGGCGCCCTGGCTCTACTTCTCCGTCGCCGTGCTGTGGGCCTACGCCGTCGCCCCCCATCCCTTCCTGGTGGCGCTCGAGTACCTCCCGCTCTATGCCCTGCTGGCCTGGCAGGCGCTGCGCCCCCGGCGGCGGGCGCTCCCGCAGGCCGCGGCATGAGCCCCCCCGCCCGCCTTGTGCTGGCCTCCGCCTCGCCCCGCCGCCGCGAGCTGCTCGAGGCCGCCGGCTTCGAGGTCGAGGTGCGCCCCGCCCCGCTGGACGAGACCCCGCTCCCCGGCGAGGCCGCCGCCGACTACGTCCTGCGCCTGGCCCGCGCCAAGGCCCGCGCCCTCGCCGCCCCCGGCCTGGTGCTGGGTGCCGACACCGTGGTGGTGGTGGACGGCGACCTGCTGGGCAAGCCCGCCAGCGACGCCGAGGCCGCCGCCATGCTCGCCCGCCTCGCCGGCCGCGAGCATCAGGTGCTCACCGGCGTCTGCCTGCGCGATCCCGCCCGCAACCGCGAGGCCGCCCGCGCCGAGACCACCCGCGTCTGGTTCGCCCCGCTCTCCCCGCAAGAGATTGCCGACTACGTCCAAAGCGGCGAGCCCCGCGACAAGGCCGGCGCCTACGCCATCCAGGGCCGCGCCGCCCGCTTCATCCCCCGCATCGAGGGCTCCTACTCCAACGTCGTCGGCCTCCCCCTCGCCACCGTCTGGGACCTCTGGCGCCAACTGGCGGGCTGAGGCCGCTATCGCCGCGGCCCGGGGAAGATCTCCGCGCCCGCCCTGCGGCCGGCGTCGGCCAGGCTCCGGTCCAGCGTGGCCAGCGGCGCATCGTTGCGGATGGCCGCATCCAGATACGCGGCGTCGTAGGCCGAAAGCCGATAGGCCCGGGCGAGCGGTAGAACGTTGCCCACACTTTCGGAGACGCTGAGCGCATCCTGCTGGATCGCGAGACCGTTCAACAGCTCCAGGTAGCGGCTAACATCGGGCTGTCGAATGCGCTTCTGCCGCTCCGCGACTGCCAGGGCATTGGCGATTTCCAGCGGCCAAATCGCCGGCACCAGCGCCTCCCGCTCCGCCAGCGCCGCCAGCACGGCCTCCGCGTAGGCGCTGGCCTCATCGGCAAAGCACCAAGCCAGGGCAATCGAGGCGTCCAGCACGATCGGCGTCAATGGCGCCGTCCCTCCTGCACCATCTCGCGCACGCTCAGGCTCCCGGGTTTGACGCGGCGGCGCAGCGCGGCCAGTCCGGCTACCACCTCCGCGTGGCTCACGCGCCGCACCGGGTGGACCGGAGCCAGCACCGCCACCGCGACGCCGTGGCGCGAAATGGTGATCGTCTCCCCGCGGCCGACCCGATCCAGCAGCTCCGAAAGGTGCGTCTTCGCCGCAAAAGTTCCCACGGATTTCATCGGCCCCTCCTGTAATCTAGTTTACGCTAGTTGGACTTGCCCTGGGCCCGCTTGCCCGGCGCCACGGAACGTGGCCCGTTCCCGGTCGCCAGCCAGCGCAGCGCCTCCCAGGCGCTCTCCATCGCGGCCCCGCCGCTGCACTGCGTGCTGGGGCGCGCCTACTTCTGGTTGCCCGCCGCCGGGCCTTGCCCCGGGTACTTGGGCGCGGAGAGATAGCCGATCAGGGTCTTCTTGTCCATCTGGTAGACCACCAGCTCGTTGAGCGCGTGGTCGCTGCCCACCAGGAACTGCACCGGCTCGTTCAGCGTCTTGTCCTTCTTCTCCACCTTGGCGTCGTCGGCGTAGACCTCGATGGTGTACTTCTTGTGCTTGAAGTCGATCTTCTTCACCTGCAGCGCGATGGCGCCGATGCGCACCGGCTGCTTGGTCTTGGTCAGCTTGAACTCGAAGTAGCTGCGCGCCCCCGAGCGCTCCAGCACGCTGAGCTGATTGCGCGTGGTGGCGATCAGCCCGCTCTGCACCCCCAGGTCGCCGATGGTGCTCTTCAACTGGGCCTTGGTGGCGGCCAAGTCGGCCTGGGTCTTGGCGATCTCCGTTTGCGCGGTGGTGAGGCCGCCCTTGACCCCGGTGATCTGGCCGTTGATCGCCCCCAATTGGGTGCCGGTCTGCGTCTTCACCGACTCCAGCTCGCTCACCGCCTGCTGCTGCTGCTGCGCCAGCGTCTGCGTCTGCTGCTGCGTGCTGGCGAGTTGCGCCTGCGTGGCCGAGACCTTGTTCTGCACGTCGCTGGCGGTGGAGCGCAGCCGCGCCAACTCGGCGTTGCTCAGGTGCAGCCGGTCCTGCAGCACGTGCAGGTCGGCCGCCTGGGTCTTCGCTTGTTGCTGCAAATCCGCCACCTGCAGGGCCAGCGCCTGATTCTGCGCCTTCGCCCAGAAGTAGCCGCCCGCCGCCACCGCGATGATTGCCACGGCCAGCAGGACGCCCAGGGACTTGCTCATTCCCGGCGCGGGAGCCGGCGGGGGAGAGGTGTCCTCTTCAAACATGTATCCAGCTTAGCAGCTTTCACCGCCCTCCACGCCCCCCCCGGCCGCGCCCGCCCCGCCCCGGCGTGGGTGCCCCGACGTTCAGGTTTTGGTAGTTCATGGCGGCGTTGAGCAGCAGCGAAAACTCGCCCGAAGTCTCATTGCGCCAGAAGGGATTTCCGGCAAACAGCAGGATGTGTCCCTGTCCGTGGCGGGCATCCACCACCAGCGGCTGGCCGGCGAGGGCCTGGCCGCCCACCAGCAGGCCGCTGAGCAGCAGGTCGTGGGCGTTGGGCACAAAGCGCACAATCACCCGCGGCGCAGGCCCGGCGGCGCCACCACGGCCGAAGAAGCCGCCGCGCCCGGCCGCCAGCTCCGCCGCGGTGGGGTTGTGGCCGCCCAGCGACTCCTTCAGCAGCGCGGCGTCGGAAGGCCGGGCCTGGATCACGTTGGGCTCGGTCAGGCTCCCAATCCCGCTGGTGCGGGCATTGCCGCCGCGGCCGCCGAAGCCGCCAAACCCGCCCCGCCCGCCCCCGCCGGTGGCCAGCAGCAGGCCCGTGGTGTAATAGACGTCCAATTTCGGGCTGTAGCCGTAGGCGATCGGGCTGTCGGCGTCGCTGATCTCCGCCCGCAGCACGTCGCCGCGCGCGTTCAGCCCCTCCCGCCCCTGCGGAGGCTGCCGGGTCATGACCCCGGCCGCCATGCCGGTGTCGGTCGCCAGCGCCATCGCCGGCCCCACCGTCACCAGCAGCCCGCCGGCGTTCACAAACTGTTCCAGGTGCTCCAGCCCGGCGATGCCCAGCCCGCCGCGGATGTCGGGCGTCGCGTCCAGGCCCGGCGGCGCCAGGTCGGGCATGTCGGGGGTGTTCTCCCACGGAATCGGCTTGGCCCCGCTCACCCCGTTGAGAAAGCTGGTCAGCGAGTAGCCCACCGGCGGAATGATGATCACGTCGAACCGGGAGCGCAGGTCCGCGGTCTGGCGCAGCGTGGTGTCGGCGATGTAGGTGTAGGGGATCTTGAGCTGGTCGAACGAGATCCGGTACCAGCCGTCCGACGCCGTGCTCTGCCAGTTGTGCATCACCGCGATGCGCGGCGCCGCCAGCGCGTGCGTCGGCACCTGCGGGGCGGCGCTCAGCGCCGTCGCCTCCACCCCGGCGGCGCGCGCCGCGGCGGCGATGGCCCCCGCGTCGGCGTGGGCGATGATCACGCTGCCGGCGTTGAAGTGGTGGCCGCCGGCGTCAAACCCCTTCTCCGCCACCTGCATCGGCGTCGCCGCCAGCCGGTAGCGGAAGCTCGCAATATTCGGATCGGCGTTGGCGTTGACGGCGAACACGCTGCCCGCGCCCCGCGCCCCGCCCGGCGCCGCCACGAAATCGGGCACCTTGGTCATCCCCACCTGCAGCACCGCCGGGTCGGCGATCTTCACCGTGGTGATGTTGGCCAGCGCCCCCATGGTCCAGCCGGTGTCGTCGTAGGGCGGCGGCGCCGTGGGCGCGTAGAACTCCTGCCCCAGCAGCATGTCGGCCTCGCGGCTGTAGGGCTGGTCCATGCGGATGATGTAGCTGCCGGCGGGGAAGTGGCGTTCGCTCGCCTGGCCGCTCCCGCCCGGCACCGTGCCGGCGGCGGAAAACGCCGCGGTGGCGCGGTCTATCTCCACCCCCTGGTATTGCAACTGGTCCAGCAGCCGCGCCTGCAACCCCGGGCGCGGATCGTTGCCCGGAAACACCCAGGCCGCCGGCCCCTCGGTCGTCGCCTTCTCCACCGAGTGCAGGCTCTTCAAATAGAAGTCGCGCAGGAACTCCTCGTGGTTCTTGGCCACGTTGCTGATGGAAAACAGGATGCCGCTCTCCTGCATGTTGATGTTGTCGCGCGCCGACCAGTTCACCCGCGGCAGCGGCGGGCTGGGCCGGTACCACTGCAGGCTGGTGTCGCTCGGCGGCGCGCTGGCGATGCGGGTGTCCGCCCCCCCGTTCCCCTGGGTCTCGTAGAAGCGCCCCACCGCGTTGTGCCCGATCGCCACATACAGCATGTAGTTGGGCGCCCAGCCGTCGAAAAAGCCGTGCGTCCACGCCCCGATCACCCCCTGCTCGTTGAGATGGTCAATGTCGTAGTACGCCATCCGCTGCCACTCGTTGATCTCCAGCGGGTCCAGCCAGGGGTTGTAGGGCCCGGTGCCGGTGGAGATATACAGGTAGGGCACCGACTCGTGCAGGTCGTGCAGCACCGTCGGGTGCCATTGCAGGAAGGCGTTCATCATGTTGCGCGACAGGTCCAGCGCCAGCGTCAGCCCGTCGCGGTTGTCGTCGTGGTCCACATAGTGCCCCCACCAGATCAGCCCCGGCTGCGGGTCGTTGGGGTGGGCCTTGTGGTGCATGTAGAGCTCGACCTCGCGGTCGCGCCCGTCGGTCTCCGTTGCCGGGGTGATGAGCACGATCTCGTGCTGGCGGATGTTGCGGATGAAGGGCGTCTCCTCCACCGCCAGCCGGTAGGCCAGCTCCATCAGCATCTCCGGCGAGCCCGTCTCGGGCGAGTGGATCGAGCCCGCCGCCCAGTACATGGGCTTGCCCTGCGCGATCAGCGCGTCGGCGGCGCCGGCGCTCAGCCCGCGCGGGTCCGCCAGCTTGGCGGTGATGTCCTTGTAATGGTCGAGGTTGGCGATGGTGGCCGCGTCCGAGACCGCCACCAGGATCATCTCCCGCCCCTCCTCGCTCTTGCCGATGTCAAACACCTTCACCCGCTTGCTCTGCGACTCCAGGTGGCGCATGTAGGCGTCAATCGTCTCGATCTTGTCGAGCACGTTGGGCGCCCCGATGATGTGCCCCAGGAACTTGTCCGGCGCATCCACGCACGCGCTGAAGGGCAGATGGTTGGTCAGCGTCGTGTCAAACTGCGGCAGCGTGGTGTCTTTCAGGATCTGGGCGGTGTAGGCGCTGTCGTCGTGGGTGGCGCACTGCTGGGCCGCGGCCCACCCGGCCAGCAGACACAGTCCAGCAAGACATGACAAAAGTGAGCGCAGGCGCATGCGGAAAGTCCCCCGCACGGTTATACCAGAATTGGCCAGTTGGGGGCCAGCTTTTAGGGTTTGCGGGCGCGGATGAAGGCGCTGAGGAATTTGCCGTCGAGTTCGGGGGCCAGCGCGTCGGCGTCCAGTCTGGCGCTGGCCAGGAACGCGCGCGCGTCCTCGGCGCGGTAGATGCGCGTGGGCTCGACGCTGATCGCGGTGAAGCCGGCCGCCGCCAGCTTGGCCGTGTACTCCTCCTCCTGCAACGCGCCGGCGATGCAGCCCACCCACAATTCCATATTGCGCCGCAGCTCGGGCGCGACCGCGCCCCGCACCACCACGTCGGAGACGGCCAACCGCCCGCCCGGCTTGAGCACCCGGAAGGCCTCGGCCAGCACCCGGTCCTTGTCCCCCGCGAGGTTGATGACGCAGTTCGAGATCACCACGTCCACATGGTTGTCAGGCAGCGGAATCGCCTCCAGCCGCCCCTCCAGGAACTCGGCGTTGGCCACCCCCGCCGCGCGCTGGTTGGCGCGCGCCAGCGCCAGCATCTCCGGCGTCATGTCCAGCCCATAGGCCTTGCCCGTCGGCCCCACCCGCCGCGCCGAGAGCAGCACGTCGATGCCGCCGCCCGAACCCAGGTCAAGCACCACCTCGCCCGCCTGCAGCGCCGCCAGCGCGGTGGGGTTGCCGCAGCCCAGCGAGGCCGCCAGCGCCGCCGCCGGCACCGCCCCCGCCTGCTCCGCCCCATAGAGGTTGCCCGAGATCGGGTCGCAGCAAGCGCTGCCAGCCGCCCCGCTGCCGCAGCACGCCCCCGCTCCCGCCCCCTCGGCCACCCGCGCCGCCGCCGCACCATACCGCGCCCGCACCTGCTCCGCCAACGTTTCCAGTTTCGTTTCGTTCGCCATGCTTTCCCCCTCCCATCCGCGCTCGCTATTTCGATATTACCACAACTATTGATGTGCGCCGGGTACGCGCTTCGCGGGGGTCGCGCCGCTTTGCCTGCTGGCAAAATCGGCGCGAAGGGCTGCGAAATTCCGCAGGGGCAGACGTGCCAGTGGCGCGTCTGCGCCCCCGGGAGACGAATTCGGCGCGGCCCCAGCGAGGCGCGAGCACAAGCGGGACGCGCGCCGCAGGCGCGCTGGGGCCCGCGCCAACCATGGTTGCACTGCCGTACGGAATAGTAGAAGATGGGTGGGCAATGAAGCCGTTCCCTCCCGGCTTATACGACCTTCTCCTGACTCGCAGCGCCCAGCAGCGTCTGGACGCTACCGAACTTCAGCGGGAGATCGATGCGCTCGAGAGCCCAGAAACCCCAACCTACCTAGCCCGCCACCTGGTGCAGCAGATTCGGACCGCCTTCGCCGGCCTGGATCCGGCGCAGCAGGTGCGCTTGGCCAATGTCCTGCTCGGCGTTGTCCGCGAGCTCGACCCCGAGGTCGGCACTGACCTCGTAGCCGATCCTCCTCAAATCCTCCGGGCGCTCTACCGCGTGCCCCCAGCGCCGACGCAGCCCCGAACCCCGCTCTCGGTCAACCACCTGCTAATGAACACGCCTGGCGCTCCGAAGCTGGCCTATGAACTGGAGTCGGAGATGGCCAACGCCGACCGCGTCCGCATGATTGTGAGTTTTATCCAGTGGCGGGGCTGGCTGCGACTCAAGCCAGCATTCGAAGATCTCGCTGCCCGCAATTGCCCGGTGCGCATCCTCACGACAACCTATATCGGCGCCACCGACCTGGATGCCCTCGAGGCACTGGCTGCCCTCCCCAACGTCAGCATTCGCATCTCACTGGATGGGCGACGAAGGCGACTTCATGCCAAGGCATGGCTCTTCGAACGGGATAGTGGCTTCGGCAGCGCTTATGTTGGTTCGGCCAATTTGTCCGGACCTGCACTCGAAGACGGCATCGAATGGACGGTCAAGCTCAGCCAGGTAGAAGCTCCTGCCATCCTGGAGACCTTCCGCGGGGCCTTCGACACCCTGTGGCAAGACCCCGAGTTCGAGCTCTTTGACGCCGCCTGTGTGCCGCGGGTAGCCGAAGCGCTGCAACTTGCTCGTGCCGGAGGACGGCCGAGCACCCCAATCCGCTTCGTTGATCTCAAGCCCCACCCCTATCAACAGGCCACGCTAGACCAGCTCGAGGCGGAGCGACGCGACCGGAACCACATGCGCAACCTGGTGGTGGCCCCCACCGGTACCGGCAAGACCATGCTCGCCGCGTTTGACTACGCCCGTCAGCCCGGCCGTCGCCCCCGCCTACTCGTGCTTGCCCACCGCGCGGAACTACTCGAGCAAGCCCAGAGCGCCTTTCGCTACGTGTTGCGCGACGAGAGCTTCGGCGAACTCCTCGCCGCCTCCCGGCCGACCAGCTTCGATCATCTTTTCGCGACCGTCCAAAGCTTCAACAGCCGCGGCCTGCTCTCACAGTTCGGGCCCGACTACTGGCAGTTCGCCGTGCTGGATGAGGCCCACCACGTCCCGGCGGAGTCCTATCGCAACTTGGTGGCCGCCTTGCGCCCGAGGATTCTGCTCGGGCTCACCGCCACTCCCGAGCGCACTGACGGCGAGAGCATCCTTCCCTGGTTCGACGGTCGCATCGCCGACGAGATGCGTCTCTGGCACGCGATCGAGCGTCAGTACGTGACGCCGTTCGACTACTACGGCGTCGCCGATGGAACGGACCTCGCCGAGATACACTGGCGGCGCGGCGGTTACGCGGTGGAGGACCTGGAGCGTCTCTATGTCGGCAACGCCCGCCGTGCAGAGCTGGTGTTGAAACAATTCGCTGATGCCTACGGAGCGGTCGAGCAGGCCCGTGCCTTAGGATTTTGCGTCAGCGTCGCCCACGCCGAGTTCATGGCGGAGGTGTTTCGCAGAGCCGGCGTAGCGGCGGAGGCGGTGACCGGGCAATCCCCCGAAGAGGCGCGCCGAAAAGCTCTACCGCGACTGCGCAATCGCGACATCAACGTACTCTTCACCGTTGACCTGTTCAACGAGGGCATTGACATCCCGGAAGCTGACTGCGTGCTCTTGCTGCGGCCCACCGAGAGCGCCACCGTCTTCTTGCAACAGCTCGGCCGCGGGCTGCGCCTGTGCTCCGGCAAGACCAGTTGCCTGGTGCTGGACTTCATTGGCAACCAGCACAGCAACTTCCGCTTCGATGTACGCTATCAGGCCCTGCTGGGCGGGACGCGGCGTAGCTTGGTTCAGGCACTGGAGACGGAAACCTTCCCCCTACCAGGAAACTGCTATGTCCGCTTCGACCAGGAGTCGCGCCGCACCGTCCTGGCAAACCTCAAAATGCGCCTGCGTTCTTCGCGGGCGCAAATGGCCCGCGAGCTGCGCGCTCTCGCCGAGGAGCTGGGCACCCCGCCCAGCCTCAACCAGTACCTCCGCCACGCGGAACGCGAGCTCGAGGACGTCTACAAGGGAAGCTACGGCTGGTCGCAGTTGCTCTTCGAGGCAGGGTTGTTGGCGAGCGGGCTGGAGCCCGATGCAGCGCAGACCAGCCTCAGACTTCAGCGCCTCCTGCACGTGGACTCCCCGGCTCGGCTCGACCTCTACCGCTCGCTCGTTTCCGGCGCGCGCCAGCCGCAGGAGCTGACTGAAGCGGAGCGACGGCTTGTATTGCTGCTCTCCCTCCGGCTGCGAGCCGAAGCGCCAAGGATATGGGACGAGGCGATCCAGATCCTGCGCGCTACGCCCGTCCTACAGGATGAGTTCCTGCAGCTCTGCGACGCCCTCGCCGATCGCATTGCCCTTCACAAAGACGAGGGGTCGGTAGTACCAGAAATGCCGCTGGTCCCCCATCGTCGCTACCATAGTGACGAGATTCTGGCTGCCATCTTTGGAACATGGATGCGGCCACCTCGCGAAGGTGTTTACCGAGTTGCTTCCAACAAGATCGAGCTGTTGTTCGTGACCCTAGACAAATCCGAAAAGCACTTTTCTCCAACCACGCGCTACGAGGACTACGCCCTCAGTCCCACCCAGTTCCACTGGCAATCCCAGAGCACCACCAGCGCGGACTCGCCTACCGGCCTGCGCTACTGTGGCCGCGGTGACGCCGCCTGGGAGTTCTGGCTGTTTGTCCGCCAGCGGCGCGGCGACGCCTATGCGTTCCTGGGCCCGGTGACCCACTCTTCCTCCCACGGCAGCCGCCCCATGACCATCACCTGGAACCTAAAATACCCGATGCCCGCCGCCGTATTGGAGACCTCAGCATCGCTCCAGACCGCCTGATCCCTACCCCTCTGCCAGCAGCGCCCGCAGCTTGTTTTGCAGCCCCTTGTAGCTGATGCCGAGCTGGTGGGCGGCGCGGCGGCGGTTCCAGTGGGTGGCGGCCAGCGCCTGCAGGATGGCCTGGCGCTCGGCCTGCCAGGCGGCGCGGCGGCCGATCTCCACCAGCGGCAGCGCCGGCGCCGGGCTGGCGGGCTCGACCGCCGCCGGCGCGGCCGCGCTGGCCTCGGCCGCCGCCGGCGCCAGCAACTCCTCCAGCACCGCGTCCTCGCTGCCCAAAATGACGTAGCGCTTGATCAGGTTCTCCAACTCCCGCACATTGCCCGGCCAGCCGTGCCCCTCGAAGCGCCGCTGCAGCGCCGCCGACAGCGGCGCCGCCGGACAGCGGTACTGGCGGGTGTACTTGTCCAGGAAAAAGTCGGTCAGCAGCGCCAAGTCGCCGCGCCGCTCCCGCAGCGGCGGCAGGTGGATGGCGATCACGTTGAGCCGATAGAACAGGTCGCGCCGGAACGCCCCGGCGTGCACCGCCGCCTGCAGGTCCACGTTGGTGGCCGCCATCACCCGCACGTCCGCGCTGCGCGTGCGCTGCCCCCCCAGCCGGCTGAACTCGCCGTCCTGCAACACCTGCAGCAGCTTGGCCTGCTGCGGCAGCGGCATCTCGCTGATCTCGTCCAGCAACAGCGTCCCGCCGCCCGCCAGCTCGAACCGCCCCGACTTCGGCCGGTTGGCCCCGGTGAACGCCCCCGCCTCGTAGCCAAACAGCTCGCTCTCCCACAGCTCCTGCGGGATGGCGGCGCAGTTGATCTTGGCCATCCCCGCCTCGCGCCCCGAGTGCGCCGCCAGCAGCCGCGCCGCCACCTCCTTGCCCGTCCCGCTCTCGCCCAGCAGCAGCACCGTGAGGTTGGTGCGGGCCACCTGCGCAATCGTCCGCCGAATGGCCGCGATCGCCGGGCTCGAGCCCAACAGCGGCGTGGGCGCCGTCGGCAGCGGGGCGGGCGCGGCCGCGAGGGCAAGGCTTGCAGGTTCCAAGCCGCCACCATAGCCCAGATTCCCGCTTCGGGAATCCCCCCAGAGGGGGGTCCGCCGCCCGGCCGCCGCGGGACCCCCGCCCCGAGCCGCCGGCGCCGAGAGCCACGCCCCTGCGCCCCGGGACATCCAATCCACGGGGCACTGCGCGATCCCAGGAGGAGCCTGCGTGGATACCGAGCCGCCGAGCGGGCCCATTCCGCCGCAGGCCATCGTCGAGGTCTTCAACGAGCCCAGCGCGGAGATGTTTCCCCAACACCTGGGCGCGCTCACCAGCGTGCTGCGCATGGCGCTGCTGCCGGGCCTGGAGCTCACCCTCCCCACCACGCTCCACCTGCTGCTCGATATCGCCCAGTCGGCGGTGCCCTCCGACCGCCAACTGATCGTCTTCGCCGCCCCGCAGGAGCCCGACTCGCGCCTGCAGATGGGCCGCCACTTCGACCCGCCCCCGCCGCCCGAGTTGCCCGCCAACACCCTGCACGCCTGGGTGGGCCGCATCGGCAAGCCGCTGGTGGTGGAGTTGGGCCTCGATCCCGCCATGGATGGCTACCTCCAGCGGGTGTCGGCGCGCGCCGCCGTGGCCGCGCCCTTGTTTCTCGAGCACGACTGGGCCGGCTCGCTGCAGCTCTTCCGCGCCGGCGCCGACCCCTTCACCGCAGTGGACGGCCGCCTGCTCTGGCTGCTGAGCCTGCTGGCGGAGAACCAAATGGCCCGGATCCAGTCCATGCAGCAGTTGACCCGCCTGGCCTACACCGACTACCTCACCGGCGTGCGCGCCCGCGGCTACTTCGAGCAGGCGCTGGAGCAGGAGGTGCACCGCACCCTGCGCCAGTCCTCCTCCTGCGGCCTGCTGCTCGCCGATCTGGACGACTTCAAGACCGTCAACGACCGTTTTGGCCACCGCGCCGGCGACGAGGTGTTGCGCCAGTTCGCCCGCCTACTGACCCGCGACATGCGCGAGGTGGATACGGTCGCCCGCTTCGGCGGCGACGAGTTCGCCATCATTCTGCCCGAGACCCACGAAGACGGCGTGCGCCTGGTGGCGCAGCGCATCGGCGAGGCGGTGCGCACCCACCCCTTCCGCATTCCCGACACCGACATCCAAATGCAGCTCAGCCTGAGCCTGGGCATCGCCCTCTGCCCCGCCGACGAGCGCCGCCCCGACCAACTGCTGCGCGCCGCCGACTTGGCGCTCTACCAGGCCAAGCAGGGCGGCAAGGACCGCCCCTTCTTCTGGCGCGAGTTGCGGCGCATTTCCTGAACCCGGCCGGGACCAAGCGCGCTACTCCGGCGTTTCGGCATCGTCCTTCAGCGTGAAGGGCTCCGGCACCACGGCGCCGGCGCGCTTCACCAGCATCTCCACCCGGCCCTCGGCGGCGTCCAGTTGCTTGCGGCACTCCTCCACCAGCGTCATGCCCTCTTCAAACAGCTTCAGCGAATAGTCCAGCGGCTGCTCCACCCGCTCCAACTCGGCGACGATCGCCTCCAGGCGCTCCAGGCTCTGCTCGAACCCAACCGGTTTAGCCATGCTGTCCTTCCTTGTGCATCAGCGGCAGGTAGGCGGCGCCCAGCAGTCCGGCCTCGGCGCCCAGGGCGCTGGGCACGATGCGCGTGGGGGTGGAGCGCGCCACCAGCGAGCGCTTGCTCACCTCCGCCATCATGCTGGGGGCGAAGGCGTCCCAACCCCGCGCCACCCCTCCCCCCACCACATACAGCGGCAGGTTGAAGATGTTGATCAGGTTGGCCAGGCCCACGCCCAGCGACCGCCCCACCATCTCGAAGATCTCGCGCGCCACGATGTCGCCCTGCTTGGCCTTGATGTAGACGATCTCGGCGGTGAGCTCGCCCAGCTCCTCGGCCTCGCGCGCCAGCCCGGGCGACCGCCCCACCCGGATCGCCGCCGTGGCCATGCGGGTGATCGCTCCGGCGGCGGCGTAGGCCTCGATGCACCCCAGGTTGCCGCAGCCGCAGAGGGCGCCGTTGGGGTCAATGGTCATGTGGCCCAGCTCGCCCGCCATGCCGGCCATGCCGTGCCAGATGCGGCCGTTGAGGATCAGCCCGCCGCCGATGCCGGTGCCCACCGTCAGCATGCACAGCCCGCTCACCTCGCGCCCCGCACCCACCCACTTCTCTCCCAGCGCGGCGGCGTTGGCGTCGTTTTCCAGGATCACCGGCGTGCGCAGCCGCCGCTCCAGGTCGTCGCGCACCGGAAACCCGCTCCAGCCCGGCAGATTGGGCGATTGCCGGATGGTGCCCTTGGCCAGGTTGATGATGCCGGGCACGCCGATGCCGATGCCCACCATCTGCGCCCCGGCCAGCCGCTGCTCGATCTCGGCGATGGCCGCGCACATGTCCGCCACCACGCGCTCGCGCCCCTCTTTCACCTCGGTGTCGAGGTTGATGCGCTCCAAGAAGGCGCCATCGGATGCCACCGCGGCAATGCGCAGGTTGGTGCCACCCAAATCCACGCCGATGGTGAACGCCGTCATGCCAAGCAGTATGGCAGGGCCAGTGGCCGCTGGCCACTTGCAGTTGCCAGTTCCCCGTTGCCAGTTGCCAGCAAGCCCAGCGCCGCCCCACCCTCAAAAGTTGCCCCGACGCCCACTGTTCACTGTCCACCGTCCACTGTTCACTTCTTCTGACACGCCGGGCAAAAATGCGCGCTGCGGCCGGCCAGCACGATGCGCTGAATCGCCCGGCGGCAGCGGGGACAGGGCTCGCCGGTGCGGCCATAGACGCGGTGGCGCAGGTGGAACCACCCCGGCTCGCCATCGCTGCCGACGTAGTCGGAGATGGACGAGCCGCCGGCGGCGATGGCCTCGCGCAGCACCGCGCGCATCGCCTGCCGCAGCCGCAGCAGGCGCGGGCGCGAGACGGCGCGGGCGCGCGGGTCGAGCCCGGCGCGGTGCAGGCTCTCGTCGGCGTAGATGTTGCCCAGCCCGCGCAGCAGCTTCTGGTTCAGCAGCGCGTTCTTGATCGGCGCCTGGCGGCCGCGGAACAGCGCGACAAACTCCTCCGGCCCGATCGCCAGCGGCTCGGCCCCGGTGGCGACGCCCAGCTCGGCGGCAAAGCCGCTGGCGGGCGCGGGCGCCAGCGCCATGCGGCCAAACCGGCGCGGGTCGCGGAAGTGCAGCTCGCGCCCGTCGTCCCAGGTGAGCACGGCGTGGGTATGGGGCTGGCGCGCGGCGCCGCCGGGCTCGACCACCAGCCGCCCGGTCATGCCCAAATGAAACAGCAACTGCCAGCCGCGCCCGCCAACGAGTTCGAGCACCAGGTACTTGCCGCCACGGGCCACGCCGGCGAGGGTCGCGCCCTCGCTCCCAAGCGGGACGCGCGCCGCAGGCGCGCTGGGGCCCGCGCCCACCAACTCCGCCAGCCTGGCGGCATCGCCCTTGAAGATGGAGGCCCGCCGCAACTCGATCCCGGCCAGCCGGCGTCCCACCAGCGCGCGCCGCAGGCCCTGGGCGACCGTCTCGACCTCGGGCAGCTCAGGCATGCCACAGCTCCCCCAGCGCCTGCGCCAGCGCCTCGGCGCTGGCCGCCGTGGCGGTGGCCGCCACCGCCAGCCCCAGCTCCTCCAGCGCGAACCGCGTCACCGGCCCGATGGCGGCCAGCGCCACGCCGCCCAGGCGCGCGCGGTAGTCGGGCCCCAGCAACGCCGCCAGGTTGCGGGCGGTCGAGGGGCTGGTAAAGACGGCGGCGTCCACCCGCGTGGGCGGCGGCCCGCCGGGAAACAGCGCCAGCGCCTGTTCCCGCGAGGCGGTGGCGACCACGGTGCTGTGGGTGGCGACGACGACCACGGTGGCGCCGCGCTCGGCCAGCGCCTCGGGAATCAGCTCGCGCCCCTGCGCCGCCCGCGGCAACAGGATCCGTTGCCCGGCCACGGGCACGCCCGCTAGCGCCGCCACCACCCCCTCGGCCACCGACTCGCCCGCCACCAGCTCCGCCCGCCAGCCCTCCGCCGCCAGCGCCGCCGCCGTGGCCGGACCCACCGCGCACAGCCAAGCCCCCGCCGGCCGCGCCCCCGCCCCGCCCCGAGCGCGCGCGCGCTCGAAAAATCCCCGCACCCCGTTGGCGCTGGTGAAGATCAGTCCCTGAAAGTCCTGGAGCCCGCCCAAGGCGCGGTCCAGCGGACCGTAGTCCTCCGGCGGCGCCAGCGCGATGGTGGGCAGCGAGATCGCCTCCGCCCCCAGCGCCCGCAGCCGCTCCACCAGCTCCCCCGCCTGTTCCGGCGCGCGGGTCACGACGATGCGGCGTCCGGAGAGGGGCAGCGTGGGCATGGCTAAGAGTAGATCGCGGCCAGAATGGCGGCGGCGCCCGCCTCCAGCAGCTCCTCGGCCACCGCCGTGCCCAGCGCCTCGGCCTCGGCCACCGGCGCCGACGCCTGCCGCCGCACCACCCGCCGGCCGTCGGGCGAGGCCACCAGCGCCGTCAACCGCAAGCGCCCCGCCCCGCCCTCGAGCTCGGCGTAGGCGGCCACCGGCGCCTGGCAGCCGCAGTCCAGCCGGCGCAGCAGGGCCCGCTCGGCGGCGACGGCGGCATGGGTGGGGGCATGGTCGAGGCGGCGCAGCACCGCCAGCGTGGCGGCGTCGTCGGCGCGGCACTCCAGCGCCAGCGCCCCCTGGCCCGCCGCCGGGCAAAACTGCTCCGGGTCGAGCCGCTCGGCGATGGCCGCCTCCAGCCCCAGCCGCGCCAGCCCCGCCGCCGCCAGCAGCAGCGCCTCGAAGTCGCCGGCGCGCCAGCGCCGCAGCCGCGTGTCCACGTTGCCGCGCAGCGGCAGGATCTCCAGGTCGGGGCGCAGCGCCAGCGCCTGTGCCTGCCGCCGCAAGCTGCTCGTCCCCAGCCGCGCCCGCGGCGGCAGGCTCCCCAAGGTGGTTCCCGGCGCCGCTACCAGCGCGTCGCGCGGGTCGTGCCGCTCCAGGATCGCTCCCAGCGTCAGCCCCGGCGGCAAGCTCGAGGGCACGTCCTTGAGGCTGTGCACCGCCAAGTCCAGCCGCCCCGCCAGCAATCCCTCTTCGATCTCCTGCGTAAACAGCCCCTTGCCCCCAATCGTGGCCAAGCGGACATCGGTGCGCCGGTCCCCGGTGGTCTGCACGACCTCGAGCTGGCAAGCTTCTCCCAGCTCCCCCAGCCGGCGCCGCACCTCGCCCGCCTGCCACCGCGCCAACGCCGATCCTCGTGTTCCTAATCGCATCGCCACGATGTCGTCTCCAGAGGCCTAGCAAGTCTGCCCTGTCCCCTGTCCCCTCCCCCGCTCATTCCGAGTTCCTCGGCAACCCGAACAGGCGATGCGCCAGCTCCACCATCGCCTGCCGGTCGGCGCTGCTCGACGCCTCCTTGAGTTCCACCAGGGGATGGTGCAGCCACTTCTGCATCAGGCTGCGGGTGAGCGCCTCCACCGCCTGCTCCTGTTCGGGGGTGAGCGGGCCCAGGCGCTTGCGCAGCCGCTCCCACTCCGCCAGCCGCACCGCCTCGGCCTGGGATTGCAGCGCCCGCAGCGTGGGCACCACATCGCGCGCTTGCCGGCGTTGCAGGTAGAGGTTCACCTCGGCCTCGATGATCTTCTCCCCCTCCAGCGCCTCGGCCTGGCGCTCGGCCAGGTTGGAGTGCACCACCTGGTCCAGGTCGTCCACGTTGTAGACGAAGGCGTTTTCGAGCTGGTGCACCGCCGGGTCCACGTCGCGCGGCACCGCCACGTCGAGAAAGAGCATGGGGCGGCCGCGTCGGCGCGCCAGGAAGTGGGTGGCGTCGGCGCGCCCGATCAGCGGCTGGGGCGCGCCGGTGCAGGTGATGACCACGTCGGCGAGCTCGCCGTGCTGGCGCAACTGCTCCAGCGCGAAGGCCTCGCCGCCGTACTTCTGCGCCAGCGCCTGGGCGCGCGCCAGGGTGCGGTTGGTGATGAGCAGGCGGCTGGCGCCCTGCTGCATCAGGTGGCGGGCGGCGAGCTCGCCCATGGCGCCCGCGCCCAGCAGCAGCACCGTGCGCTGGTGCAGCCCGCCGAAGATCTGCCGCGCCAGCTCCACCGCCGCCTGGCTCACGCTCACCGGCTGGCTGGCGATGGCGGTCTCGCTGCGCACCCGCTTGGCGGCGTGGAAGGCGCGGGTGAGCACCGCCTCCAGCTCCAGCCCGATGGTGCCCGCCGCCACCGCGGCGGCGTAGGCCTGCTTGAGCTGGCCCAGCACCTGGGGCTCGCCCACCACCAGCGAATCCAGGCTGGCGGCGACGCGGAACACGTGCCGGGCGGCGGCCTCGCCCGCCCGGTGGTAGAAGCGCCCCGGCGCCGGCAGCGGCTCCCCGCCGCAGGCGGCGGCGAGAAAGCCCATCAGCGCCGGCGGCTCGGCCGCCCCCTCCACCAGCACCTCCACCCGGTTGCAGGTGGACAGGATCATGCCCTCCCGCACCCCCGCCTGCTCCGCCAGCAGCTTCAGCGCCTGCGGCAGCGCCGCCTCCGGCAACGCCAGCCGCTCGCGCTCCTCGATCGGCGCGGTGTGGTGGCTGATGCCTAGCAGCAGGAGGCTCATCGCAGAAAGAGCGAGTGCATGCGGCTCAGGCCGTTGGCGAACCAGCCCGCCAGCGCCAAGCCAAAGCACACCAGGGCCAGATAAGCGCTGCGGCGTCCGCGCCAGCCCGCCGACCAGCGCGCGAACAGCAGCACCAGATACACGCTCCAGGCCAGCAGCGCCAGCAGCACGGTGGGATCGCTGAGCGCGATCCCACCGAACAGCGCGTCCGCCCAATAGGCGCCGATCACCAGCCCGGCGGTGAGCAGCGGAAAGCCCACCAGCAGCGAGCGGTAGCCGATCAAGTCCAGCGCCTCCAGCGACGGCAGCGCGCGCTCGGGCGAGAGCGGAGGGCTCTTGGCCTTCAGCGCCCGCTCCGCCATCAGGTAGAGCACCCCGCTCCCCACCGCCATCACCAGCCCGGCGTAGCCCAAAAAGATCAGCGCGATGTGCACGTAAATCCAGCCGTTGTGCAGCAGCGTCTGCGCCATGGGCGAGGGCCCGCCGTGCGCCCCCGAGGGCTCCAGCGTCGCCGCCGCCGTCAGCAGGCAGATCAGCGGCACCACCAAAAGGCTCAGCGTCCGCGGCGAGTAGGCGCGGTACACCATCAGGAAAAACGCCGCGATGATCAGCGCCAGCAGCCCGGTGATGATGCGGTAGAACGTCGCCGGCCCCAGCGCCGCCGCCGCCAGCGTCTCCGCCAGGCTCACGAATTGGAACAGAAAGCCCGCCGCCACCGCCGCCCGCGCCAGCCCAAACACCGCGTTCTGCAGCTCCCGCCGCGCCGCCAGCGCCGCCACCACCGCCGCCGCCAGCCCCGCCAGGTAGAAGCCCAGCGCTACCCACGCCCACAAGAGGCTGAATTGAAGAAGAGAGTGCAAGCCAGCACCGAACCTCGATTATAGCCGCTGCGCCGCGCCCCCGGGCACGCCGCCACTACGGCTTGGGCTTCGGCGGCGGCGGCGGTGGCGGTGGCGGCGCGGGTTTCGGCGGATGGGGCTTTGGCAGCGGGGGGAAACTCGCCGTCTTCTCAAGCGGCATGCCGGCCTTCTTGGTAATGCAGCTTGATCACCAGATCTTGCCACCGCTCCAGGAGTTTTTCCTTGTAAGGGGCCCCAGTGGCGGCCAATTCGGAAGCGATGCGCTCACGTTCCCGAATGGCCTCGAGCTCTTGCTCGGCCTCATCGGCATACGTGTGGTTCCAAAGGCGCTCGTAGTCGCTCTGGATCCGTTGCCACATGGAGTGCAGCTTCACGAGAGTTGCGGCGGAAGTGTCGAGGTGCGCACTGATCGAATAGGCAGACAGGCCCGCGGCCACGAGCGCCATCGAGCTTGCCATCCACTCAGGGGCCTTGCTCAACACCCCCACGCCCGCCCCCGAGGTGAGAAAAAGCGTCGCGCCGGTGAGCCACTGCTTCTGGCGCGTCAAGCGTGACGCCAAATCGGCAAAGTAGAGCGACCGTGTTTCCGCCGACAGCATGTCTTGCCAAACGGCGTCTATCTGAAATTCAGTGAGCACGGATCCGCCTGCCCTGATTATAGCCAATCGCCACTTGCGGGGGTCGCGCCGCTTTGCCTGCCGGCAAAATCGGCGCGAAAGGCTGCGAACCGGGGTCCCCCAAACCCGCCTCGGGCTCTGGGGTGGTCGTAATTCCGCAGGGGCAGACGCGCCGATTTGGGGCCTCCGGGCCCCCAAGTCGGAGCGAGCATGCCGCCCCGCGCTGTTACAGCGGGGCGGCTCACAAGCGGGGCGCGCGCCGCACCGGCCTGGCGCTGCTACAGCCGGGCCGGGCAGGCGCGCTGGGGCCCGCGCCAACCATTAGAACAGCCGGTCCTGGCGCTTCAGGTTGCCAAAGGTGCCGACGTTCGCCAGCGTGAAGCTGACCAGGAACTGGTTTTCGCGCCGCACCGAGGCCAGCGAGAAGCGCCGGTACTCCACCGAAAAGCCGCAGCAGTCCCAGTTGTGGCTCACCTCCAGCGTGGTGTACTGCAACTGCCCGCTACGCGCGTCATAGGCCACCGAACCCGCCACGCTGTAGCCCGGCGCCGCGGCGTTGCCGTAGCCGGTGGCAAAACGCATCTGGTCGAAGCGCGGCGGCGCTCCCAGCGCGGCCAGCCCCGGCGGGGTGCGCAGAAAATAGTGGCTGCCCGAGAAAAAGCCCTTGCCGAAATGGAAGTTGCCGCTGAAGGCGCTGGCCGCCACCTGGTGGTCGTGGCTGTCGTAGTCCAGCCGCCACTCCCCGTCGAAGCGCGTGAAGGGCGACACCCGCACCACCGAGCTCAGCGGCGAGAAGCGCAGCGGCAGCGACTCCACGTCGAAGGGCGAGAGCATGGCGGTGGTGAGGAAGACGTTGCGCTCCCCCGGCACCAGCGCCCCGCCAAAGGTGGGGTCGAAGAAGTACTTCTGCAGCAGCGTCCACGACACCAGCTCGCGCGACTGTCCCGGCTTGGCCCCGGCCGCCAACAGCCGGTTGGTGAAGCCATACTCCACCTCGCGCGTGTTGGCGACGATGTCGCGGCTGTCGAAGCGGATGATCTGGTCCGGGTTGCTCACCCCGCCGGTGACGTGGTAGCCGATCTGCGGCTCGAACACATGCTCCAGCCGCTTGCCCAGCCACGCCCCCGGGCTGGCGTAGACCCGCTCCAACGCCGGCGGCCGCCACTCCACATCCAAATTGGCCGAATCGCGCCACAGGCTGCCCGCCTGCAGTTGCGGCACGCTGCCGGCCGAGGCCAGGGTGCCGGCGTTCTGGTGTTCCGAATAGAACGTCGAGCGCACCGAGACGTCGCCGGTGACCGTGCCCACCGGGGTCGAGACCGGCACCGTCAGGTGCGGCTCCAGGTCCAGCCGCTCCATCGTGCCGGTGGCGAAGCCGGGCTCGCTGCGGTCGAGCAGGCCGCCGTTGAAGTCCCAGGAAAAATACAGCGGCAGCTTGCGCGTCAGCGCCTGCGCATAGGCGCTCCAGTCCAGGCTGGGCAGCCCCGCCAGCGAGAGGCTGGCGCTGGGCGTGGTGCCCAAAAAGTCCTGGTAGCGGTGGCCGATCACGGCAAAGTCTTGCCCGCCCCACTGCTTCTCGGTGAAGGCGGTGGAGATGGCCTCGGAGTTGATCGCCTCGGCAAAGGTGTTCTTGAACACCAGGCGATAGAGGTACGACGACAGGTAGTCCACGTCCACCACGGTGCGAAAGCCCGAGTCGGAGATGTGGTTGCCGGTGATGTGCAGCTCCTGCCCCCCTTGCCGGATGCGGGCGCCGCTCGGCGTGGCCAGCCCGCGGTCGAACACCCCGTCCAATTGCACGTTGAAGGCCGAGTTGCGCGTCGGCAGGCTGGCGAAGTCCACGTGGTCGGCCCAGCCCCGGGCGCTGTAGTACTCCCCGCCCACCGTCAAGTTCACGTTGCGCGCCGCCGGCCAATAGAACGAGTCCCCCAGGATGTAGCCCTTGATGTTGCTCTTGCTGGCGATCGGCAGCAGCACCCCACTGTGCCTCCCCTGGCGCGTGGTGGAGTGGGTCAAGAAGGGGGCGTAGAAGATGGGAACGTTGAAGAGGCGAAACACGGCGTGGTACAGCTTCGCGTCCTGCCCCAGCTCGACCTCGACCCGCGAGGCGCTCAGCATCCACTTGGGGTTGGGCAGCGTGCAACTGGTCAGCTTGCCCTGGATCAGGCGATAGTGCTCCACCCCCAGCCGCAGCAGCTTTTGTCCGGAAAAGATGAGCGGGTTGCTCGCCAGCTCGGTGGCTTGGCGGCCGCGCATCCGCACCCCGCTCACCCCGTGGAAGTTGTCGAACTCGCCGGTGGAGTTGGAAAAGTTGTAGGTGGCGCGGGTGCCCTCGATGTGGGTCTGTTCGCTCACGCTGTCGAAGGCGACGTGGCCGCTGGCCACCGCCTCCCCGGTCTGGCTGTCGTAGGTCATCCGGTCGGCGCTCAGGCGCAGGTCGCGCAGCGCGATCTCGACCCCGCCGGTGGCGCGGTAGAACTTGCGGGTGGGGGTGATGGTGGCGGTGATGTGGTCGGCCTGGATGGTGATGGTCTCGCCCGGGCGCAGGCCGCGCGCCAAGGGCAGGGTGCGCGTCTGCCGCGCGTTCTGCCCCGCCGCCGCGGCCACCGCCCGTGGCGTACCCACTTGGTTAACGCGCCGGGCCGGCGCCTGCGCCAAAAGCAAGCCTCCGGCCCCAGCGCCGGTGATAATCAAGAATCGGAGGCGGAAACGCATAGAGGCTGGCGGCGGCGGGGGCATCCCCAGCCGTCCTGGCGATTCTCTAGCTTATCGAATTGTGGCCATGAGCTGTCCCCATTGCCAGCGCGACCCGGCGCTTTGCACCTGTTCGGAGCGCCTCTTGCCGCCCTTGCCGGCTTGGCGCTACGAGCTGCAGCAGCGGGTGGACGCCTACCGCGCCCGCCGCCAGCGCCCCGCCCCCGCCCGCGTGCTCGCCTTCCGTCCCGCCGCCGAGCCGGAGGCCGCGCCCGCCGCCCCGGCCACGCCCCCCCGGGCGCGCGCCCAGGCCGCCCCAGCGAGGCGCAGCGCCGACCTGGGGCCATGGGGTCCCCAAGTCGGCGCGAGCACAAGCGGGACGCGCGCCGCAGGCGCGCTGGGGCCCGCGCCCACCAACTGGTCCGCGCCGCTCGCCGCGCGCCGGCCCGAGCCCCTCGCCGAGCCCCTCGCCGAACCCATGCTCGCCCCCCCGCGGGCGCGGCCGCTGGAGCCGCCCCTGCCCGCCCCCAACCCGGTCTGGGATGCCCTGCCCGCCGCCGCCCCCGCCGCCGTGCAGGTGCCCGAGCTGGCGCCGGTGGCCACCCTGGCCGAGGAGGTGGCCCGGCCCGCCCCGCGCCGCCACGGCGCCATGGCGCTGGCCTGGCCCGCCGCCGCCCGCCACCCCGAGCCCGCCACCTTCCTCCAGCTTCCCTTGCCCATGTGGGCCCCGGCCCCGGTCGCCACCACCGCCGCCTGCCCCGTCGCCCCGCTGCGGCTGCGCCTGCGCGCCGCCGCCGCCGACGCCGCCATCATTGCCGTCGCCGCCCTGCTGTTTGCCCTGGCCGGTTGGGCCAGCCTGGGCGCCCCCGCCCCCGACGCCCAGTCCTGGCGCCCCCTACTGCCCGCCCTGGTGGCCGTCCCCGGCGTCCTCGCCGCCCTCTATCTCCTGGCCTGCGCCTATGTCGGCGGCGCCACCGTCGGCATGCGCTGGTTCGGCCTGCACGTGGTTGGCTGGGACGGCCAGCCCGCACCCGCCGCCCAGTTGCGCCGCGGCTGGGCCAGCGTCATCTCCCTCGCCGCCCTCGGCTTGGGCTACTTTTGGGTGTTTTGCGACAGCCAGCAGCTCCCCTGGCACGACTACATCGCCCGTACCTGCGTCGCCGCCATTCGTCCGGCCCGCATGGACCAATCACCGGAGCCACCCGCGTGAGGCCCGCGGCCGCCATGGCGGTCGCTGGCGCCGCCCTCGCCGTCCTGTCCGCCCGCGCCCCGGCCCAAGCCCCCACCCTCCGCCAGCTTCTTCAACAGCTCGCCCGCTCCTCCCTCACCCAGGCCGCCCCCGTCGCCAACCGCGCCTTCTCCTGGGCCGGCCTGCGCTTCCTGCTGGAGGACGGCCAAGTCGCCCTCAGCGCCCCGGTCGAGGGCAAGGTCACCGCCGCCGTCTTCACCGGCCACGGCGTCCTCCAGGTCCTGCCCCCCAATGCCATTGAGCGCCAACAGATGGAGCGCTTCACCGGGCGCAGCCAGATCGCCGCCGGCTTCACCCAGGCCGTCTTCCGCTTCGCCGACGCCACCCTGTTTCGGCAGGTGCTCGGCCAACTCCGCTTCGGGCCGCTGCGCTCCGGCCACAATGCCGAGGCCATCCTCGACGACCGCTCCCAGGCGCTGGCCGCGCGCGGCTCGCCCGCGCTGGCGCGCCTGCTCCAGGCGATCGAGGCCGAGCCCGCCAGCCAATTGCTGCTGGTCGAACTCAAGCTCGGCGATGGCCACTGGCTCTCCGCCCAGTTCGATCCCACCCAGCCCGAGCCCCTGCGCGTCTTCGCCTGGACCCCCATTCCCGACGCCGCCGGCCCCAAATACCTCGACCAATACCCCGACGTTTGGACCCAGTTCGCCCCCAGCGGCCCTGCGCCCCCGCCGCCTCGAGGGGGTCGCGCCGCTTTGCCTGCTGGCGAAATCGGCGCGGCCCCAGCGAAGCGCAGCGCCGACTTGGGGCCACGGGGGCCCCAAGTCGACGCGAGCAAAAGCGGGACGCGCGCCGCAGGCGCGCTGGGGCCCGCGCCAACCAATGTCCCGCCCCGGCTCGACCACTACCGCCTCAGCCTGCAGCTCTCCGGCGGGCTCGACCTCGATGCCGCCGCGCGCCTCCAGGTCATCGCCGGCACCGGTGGGGAGCGGAGCCTGCTGCTCGGCCTTGACCGCGGCCTCCGCCTAGCCAGCCTCGCCTCCGCCGGCGCCGCGCTCCACTGGCTGCAGCCCCGCCACGCCGATTGGGTCCTGGTGCGGCTGCCCCAGCCGCTGGCCCCAGGCCAGTCGCTCGCGCTCCAGTTCCGCTATCGCGGCAAGGCGCCGCTGCTGCGCGACCAAGCCAACGGCGCCACCTCGCTGCCGGGCTGGTATCCGGCCCCGCTGGCGCTGCCCGGCGCCCCGCCGCCCGCCCCCGCCAGCTTCGACCTGCGCTTCTCGGTGGACCGCAAATACCAACTGCTGGCCACCGGCGAGCGCCTCGCCCTGCCGCAGCCCGCCAAATCCAGCCTCACCAACGCCTGGCGCAGCCCCGCCCCCCTGCGCGCCGCCGGCTTTGCCGTGGGCGAGAGCCAGATCACCGCCCGCCTCCTCCGCCTCGCCGATGGCCGCTCCCTGCCCCTGCAGCTTGCCGTTCCCCGCCGCGGCGACCCGGATGCCCTAACGCCGTTGGCCGGCGCCAAGCTCACCGACATCCTCAACTTCATGGCCACCTACTTCGGGCCCTATCCCTACCCCTCCATCGCCGCCACCGTCTCCTCCGCCCAGCCGCCCGAGCCGCTGCCCATGCTGGTCACCCTCGACCCGCAGGCCTTCCTGGACGCCACCCCGGATCTCACCCAGCTTGCGCCCGCGGCCAGCGTCGCCGGCCAGTGGTGGGGCGCCTGGACCGCCCCTGCCTCCGTGCACGACGAGTGGTTGATCGCCGGCCTGCAGGCCGCCAGCGGCCTGCTCTACCAGCAGGTCCGCAGCGGGCCCGACGCCAGCCTGCCCCTGCTGCGCCAGTGGCGGCAGGCGCTGCTCCAGCCTTCCCGCTTCTCCGGCCACGTCCCCATCCTCGCCGGTCCGCTCACGCTCGGCGCCGCCCGCCTCGGCTCCCACCTCGACGACGGCGGGCAACTGCTCGCCCTCAAGGGCGCCTACATCCTCTACATGCTCCGCCAGATGATGCTCGAGCCCGGCCATCCCGATCCCGACGCCGCCTTCATCGCCATGATGCGCGACTTCACCGCCCGCTATGGCGGCCGCGACGTCACCAGCGCCCAGTTCCAGGCGGTGGTCGAGCGGCACATGACCCCGCTCATGAACCTCGCCGGCAACCACAAGATGGACTGGTTCTTCCGCCCCCTGCTCGACGGCGCCGCCGTGCCGGTGCTGACCTTCCACGCCCAGTCCGCCCCGGCGGCCAAGGGCGTCGCCCAGGTCCAGCTCACCGTGGAGAACCCCCAGCACTGGCGCGGCCTGCTGCCCGTCTATTTCTTCCGCGACCCCCACACCTGGCTGCGCGGCATCATGCCCATCACCCAGGATCGCCAGTCCCTTACCCTCCCCCTGCCCTTCGTGCCCCAATACGTCGAGGCCAACCACTTCCTCGACATGCTGGTCGAGGTGCGGCAGTAGGCCGGGCTAGTCTTCCACGGGCGGCAGCTCGAGCGCGGGGAACGCGCGGCGGAACCCGTCGGGGTCGAGCGTGAGCAGCCGGCCGCAGCGATGCGCCGCATGGGCGCCGATCAGGCAATCGGCCAGCAGACGCCGGGGTCGGCCCGATGCTCGGCTGGCGACCTGGCGTTGGAATGCCTCGCCCGCGCTGCGCCAGACCGCCTCGGGGAACCCCCAATCCACCTCAATGCCGGTGTCGGCGCAGAAGGTGTCCAGAAAAGCGTCGCTGCGGCCGGGGCCAGCCCGCAACTCCGCAAACACCGGGGCCGAGACCACCAGGCCGCCTCGGCGCAGTTCCCGGTCCAGGCTCTGCCGCACCGGCCGGTGGACGGCGGGATCGTGGTCCCAGAGCGCAATCAGCACGTTGGTGTCGAGCGCGGTCAAGGCTGGCGCAGCCGCCGCACCCAAGCGACGGCGCTTGGGCGGCCGGAGCGGATGCCGGGGTTGCCGATGCCCTGGTAGGCGAGGAATGGGCTCTCGCCGCGCTCCACCCGCAGGCGCACGTGCCCGTGTTCGCTCTCGAAGCGGACCCGGTCGCCGGTTCGGATGCCCAGTTCGCGGCGCAGCGCCAACGGCAAGGTGATCTGCCCTTTGCTCGTAACCTTGGCCGCGACCCTCAGCGTTTTGGCCATGATCCTTACTATAACACCAGACGTCCTTACCGCTCAGCGCCGCCAGTGCTCCCACCCGCCGGCTGCCAGCCGCGCCCGCCGGCCGCCGTGGCGCAGCCAGACGCCCCGCGCGGCGGCGATCGTTCCGATCTCGTGTACGTCCGCTCCGCGCGGCGGCGCCACCCCTGCTGGCAGCGTGAACAGCAGCTCGTAGTCCTCGCCCCCGAACAGCGCCCGCCGCAGCCCGGCCTCGCCGGGCAGGGCCGGGAGGCGTTCGGCCTCGATCTCGGCGCCCACGCCGCTCTCCTCGCACAGGTGGTGCAGGTCGGTGGCCAAGCCGTCGCTCAGGTCTATCGCCGCGCTGGCGCGGCCGCGCAGCGCCTGGCCCAGCTCCCAGCGGGCGCGCGGACGCAGATGGCGGGCGCGCGCCCGCCGGTCGACGCGGCTGCGCGCCGCCGTCCCGCCGTGCACCAGCTCCCGCCCCCATGCCGCCTCGCCCAACCGCCCGCTGGCGAAGATGCGGTCGCCCGCCCGCGCCCCGCTGCGGCACAGCGCCCGCCCCGCCGGCGCCTGCCCCACCCCCACCACGTCCAGAAAGATCTTGTCCACCCCCGGCGGCGCGGCCGAGACGTCCCCGCCCGCCAGACCGGCGCCCGCCTCCGCGCCCGCCGCCAGCAAGCCGCGGTAGAGCTGGCGCGCCCACGCCGTCGGCAGCGCCGCCGGATAGGCGCTCGAGACCAGCAGCGCCAGCGGCTCCGCCCCCATCGCCGCCAAGTCGCTCAGCGCCCGCGTCGCCAGCCGCCGCCCGCAGCTCGCCGCCGTATCCCGCCCGCGCACAAAGTGCACGCCTTCGATCATCAGGTCGGTGGTGATCGCCAGCTCCCAGCCGCGCCGCGGCCGCAGCAGCGCCGCATCGTCGCCGATGCCCAGCCGCAGCTCGCGCCGCCCGCCGCCCGCCGCCGCCCGCCGCACCCACGCCAGCCATCGCCGTTCCGCGTCCATAGCAAGCCGAGCATAGCGCATGCACCCTCTCCCGGCAGCGAGGAGGGTGGCCTAAGCGATTCCCCGGTTGCTGCCACCCCCCCATGCCCGTACAATGGGGGCAGACTTTGTACCCGAGGTGATCCGTTGTCCATGTGGAAAAGCCAGAACGAGAGGGACGTCCCCCCCGCCCCCGCCAAACCCCTACCTCCTAGCCCGCCCGCGGTTCCGGTCCCGCCGGCGGCAGCCGCCCCCCAGCCCCAGCGCGGCGGCGCGGATCGTCCCACCCACCTCAGCAAAACCATCCTGCTGAAGGGCTCGATCACCGGCAACGAAGACCTGTTTGTGGACGGCAAGCTCGAGGGCTCGGTGGATCTGCCCAACAACAGCCTCACCGTCGGCGTCAACGGCCAAGTGCAGGCCAACGTCAACGCCCGCGAGGTGGTCATCCTGGGCAAGCTCAACGGCAACGTCACCGCCGCCGACCGGGTCGAGATCCGCGCCCAGGGCGCGCTCACCGGCGACGTCAGCGCCGCCCGCATCAGCATCGAAGATGGCGCCTTCTTCAAGGGCGGGATTGACATCCGCAAGGGCGCGGCCAGCGCCAAGGCCTAAGCGGCCGCGTCAGCCCGTAACCGCATCCGTGTGGTCGACAATCCCGACCACGGCGGCGTCAATCGGCGACTGCGGCCGTCCCACCGCCGTCATGGCGGCGTAGCCGTCGAGCACCACCAGCACCCGCTCGCCCACGCCCGCGCCCACCGCGTCCAGCGCGATCAGGCCGGCGCCGGAAGCCCCCTGCGCGCTGAGCCCCTGCCACGCCTCCGGCTCGACCAGCAGCAGCTTCAGTCCCCGCTGGCTGGCGTGCTTCTGCGTCGCCACCACCTCGCCGATCACGCGCGCCAGGATCACGGCTTCTCCTGCGGCAAGATCGCCGGTCGCGGGGGTCGCGCCGCTTTGCCTGCTGGCAAAATCGGCGCGAAAGGCTGCGAACCGGGGTCCCCAGAGCCCGCCTCGGGCTCTGGGGTGGTCGTAATTCCGCAGGGCGGCCCGCCCCCGGGAGACGAATCCGGCGTGGCCCCAGCGAAGCGCAGCGCCGACTTGGGGCCACGGGGCCCCCGAGTCGGCGCGAGCATGCCGCCCCGCGCTGTTACAGCGGGGCGGCCCACAAGCGGGACGCGCGCCGCAGGCGCGCTGGGGCCCGCGCCCACCAAGTTGGCGGCCGGGTCCACAATGCCGACGATGGCGGCATCGGTGGGCACCACGGCCGGCAGCCAGGGGAAGCTGGCCTCCTTGCCGCGGCAGCAGGTCACCGTCTCGCCCACGCCCGCGCCGACCGCATCCAGCGCCACCAGCGTGCGCGCCAGCTCGCCGCCGCGGGCGTCCAGCGGGCGCACCAGCAGCAGCTTGTGGGCGGCGAGGGCGTCGTCTTTGACGGTGGCCACCACGGTGCCGATCACGCGCGCCAAAAACATGCTCGCCCCCTAGGCCAGCTCCACCGTGTCCACGATGCCCACGATGGCGGCATCCACCGGCTTGTCTTGCGCGTCGCGCGCCATGCGCGCCGAGCTGCCCTGCACGATCAGCACGCGCTCGCCCGCCCCCGCCCCCACCGTGTCCACCGCCACCACGTAGCCGGCCTCGTCCTGGCCCTCGGCGCTCTGCAGCCGGACCACCAACAGCTTGTAGCCCTCCAGGCGCGCATCCTTGCGCGTGGCCACCACCGTGCCGATGACGCGTGCCAGTTGCATGAACGCTAGGAGCCGCTGGAGGTGATGCCGGGCAGCGGCACCGCTTTCGAGAGCCCGGGCGCCGGCCGCGCAATCACGTGCACCGAGACCACCTCGCCGATGCGCCGCGCCGCCGCCGCGCCCGCCTCGGTGGCCGACTTCACCGCCGCCACCTCGCCCTGCACGATGGCGGTCACCAGTCCGGCGCCGATCTTCTTCTCCCACCCCACCAGGGTGACGTTGGCCGCCTTGACCATGGCGTCGGCCGCCTCGATCATCGGCACCAGCCCCTTGGTCTCCACCAGCCCCCACGCCTCGCCGTTGTTGTCTGCCATCGCAACTCCCTCAGGGCGGATTGTAGCCTATTTCCTGAAGGCGCGGGCCCCCGGCTCGCCACGCGGCGACGACCGGGTGGTCTCGGGGCAGACCAGATCGAGGTCGAGGAGCGGAGTTCCCTACCAGGTCTCGCTCCGTCGCCGGCAAGCAAAGCCTCGCCTGCCGAGCCACCTCTCGCGGGGGTCGCGCCGCTTTGCCGGCCGGCAAAATCGGCGCGAAGGGCTGCGAAATTCCGCAGGGGCAGACGCGCCCGTGGCGCGTCTGCGCCCCCGGTAAACGAATTCGGCGCGGCCCCAGCGAGGCGCGAGCACAAGCGGGACGCGCGCCGCAGGCGCGCTGGGGCCCGCGCCAACCATGACCGTCTCAAGGCGGCCCAGGGGGCCGCGACCAACGGGAGCGGGCGGGGGCGCAGCCCCCGATCAAGAGAGGTGCAAGCCTCGCCCGCGCCGCTGGACCGCCCACGCGCGCTGCGGCGGCCCCGCCCGCGGCCTACCAGCGCCGCTTGCCGTTGGGCAGGGTTTTGCCCGCCGCCGGTGGCGGCAAAAACTCCAGTGGACGCGCCGGCCCTGCCACCGCCTCCCGCGTCACCGGGCAGTTCGCCCCCAGCGCCGCCGCCGTGGTGATGCCCTCGTAGCGCTGCCGCGCCTCCAGCAGCTTGCCCACCTCTTCCTGCCCCAGCAGGTTCTGCCGTCCCAGCAGGTGCGTCACCAGCGCGATGCGGGCGAAGTGCTCCACCGTCTCCATTTTGAAATACGCCTTCATCGCGTCTTCGCCGTAGGTCACCACGCCGTGGTTGGCCATCAGGATGGCGTCGTAGTGCGGGATCAGCGGCCGCAGCGTCGCCGACAACTCGGGCGTGCCCGTGGTGCCGTACTCCGCCAGCGGAATGCAGCCCAGCGCCAGCACCACCTCCGCCAGCAGCGCCTGGTTCAGCGGGATGCCGGCCGCGGCGAAGCCGGTGGCCGCCGGCGGATGCGCGTGCACCACGCCGTTCACCTCCGGCCGGAGCTGGTAGATGAGCAGGTGCATCGCCATCTCGCTCGAGGGGTTGCGCTTGCCCTCCAGCTTGCGCCCCTCCAGGTCGGTGACCACCAGGTCGTCGCTCTCCATCAGCCCTTTGCTCATCGAGGTCGGGGTGGCGAGGATGCGTCCCCCCGCCAGCCGCACCGAGATGTTGCCGTCGCTGGCCGCCACCAGGCTCTTCTGGTGCAAAAACGCCCCGATGCGCAGGATGTCCCGCCGCGCGGTTGCTTCCTCTTCGTGGGCCAGCGCCATCCCGCCATTATCGCCGAAGCCGATGCCTCCTCGCTTATCCTGATATTTCCATGCGTCTGAGCGAGTTCGACTACGAGCTGCCCGCCGCGAGCATCGCCCAGCAGCCGCTGGCCGAGCGCGATGCCAGCCGGATGCTGTGGCTGCACCGCTCCACCGGCGCCTGCGAAGACCGCATGTTCCGCGAGCTGCCCGAGCTGCTCCTGCCCGGCGACCTGTTGGTCGCCAACGACTCGCGCGTGTTTCCGGCGCGGCTGCGGGGGCGGTTGGCCGGCGGCGCCGCGGTCGAGGTGCTGCTGCTGCAGCAGACGTCTCCTGCCCAGCCCGAGCTCTGGGAGGCGATCGCGCGCCCCGGCCGCAAGCTCCCGCCCGGCGCGCGCATCGAGTTCGCCCCCGGCTTCGCCGCCGAGGTGCTCGGCGCGGGCGCGCGCGGCGCCCGCCGCCTGCGCCTGCTGGCCCCGGGCGGCCCCGCCGCCGCCGACCTGGCCGCCGCCATCGAGCGCCACGGCCACGTGCCCCTGCCGCCCTACATCCGCCGCGGCGACCAGCCCGGCGACCGCGAGCGCTACCAAACCGTCTACGCCCAGGCGCCGGGCTCCGCCGCCGCCCCCACCGCCGGCCTGCACTTCACCCCGCAGATGCTCGAGCGCCTGGCCGCCCGCGGCATCGAGTGGACCACCGTCAGCCTGCACGTCGGCCTGGGCACGTTCCAGCCGGTGGAGAGCGAGCAGATCGAGGCCCACCCCATCCACCGCGAGCGCTTCGCCGTCGGCGCGGCGGCGGCGGCGGCGCTGACGCGGGCGCGGCGCGAGCGCCGCCGCATCGTGGCCGTGGGCACCACGGCGGCGCGCGTGCTCGAAACCATCGCCCCCGCCCCCGGCGCCGACTTTGCCCCCGCCGCCGGCGAGACCGCGCTGTTTCTCTATCCCGGGCGTTCGTTCCAGGTGGTCGAGGCGCTGCTCACCAACTTCCACGCCCCCCGCAGCACCCTGCTGATGATGATCGCCGCCTTCGCCGGACTGGCGCCGGTGCGGCGCGCCTACCAGCACGCCCTCGCCCAGGGCTACCGCTTCCTCAGCTACGGCGACTGCATGTTCATCGGCTAGGCTAAACTCAATGGGTGCCCTTTGATCCCGCGCCGATTGGCCGCCACCACGCCCTGCTGACCGAGTTTCGCCGCGCCTTCAAATCCGGGGACGCAGCGGCGCCCCTGGTCGCGGTCGAGGGGCCGCGGCTGATCGCCGAGGCCATCCGCAGCGGGCTGCGCATCGAAAAGGCGCTGTTCAGCCGCACTGGCCTCGAGCACCACGGCGACAAGCTGTTGCCGCAGTTCTCCAAGCACACCACCTCCGCCGTCGCCGACGATGCCTCCTTCGCCGCCACCATGGACGTCGAGCATCCCCAGGGCGTGGCGGCGCTGGTAACGCTGCCGCGCCCCGAGCTGGCCCAGGCCTTCGGCCCCGAGGCCGTCGTGCCGCTGCTCTTGGTCGCCGCCGGCCTGCAAGACCCGGGCAATTTGGGCACCCTCATCCGCGCCGCCGACGCCTTTGGCGCCACCGGCGTGGTGGCGCTGGCCGACACCGTCAGCCCCTTCAACCCCAAGGCGGTGCGCGCCAGCGCCGGCTCGCTCTTCCATCTCCCCGTGGTGGCCAAGGTCGCCGCCAGCGATCTGATCGCCGCCTGCCGCCAGCGCGGCGTGCGCCTGCTCGCCACCGCCGCCCGCGGCGACGAGGCCGCTCTCGCCCGCCTCGACCAGCCCACCTGCCTGCTCATCGGCCAAGAGGCCGGCGGCGTGCCGCGCGAGCTGCTCCGCGCCGCCGACGCCACCCTCGCCATCCCCATGGTGCGGCCCATCGAGTCGCTCAACGCCGGCGTCGCCGGCGCCCTCCTGCTCTACGAAGCCGCCCGCCAGCGCCGCCCCGCCCTCTAGTCCCGCCCCTCGCGGGGGTCGCGCCGCTTTGCCTGCCGGCAAAATCGGCGCGAAAGGCTGCGAACCGGGGTCCCCAGAACCCGCTTCGGGTCCTGGGGTGGTCGTAATTCCGCAGGCGCAGACGCGCCAGTGGCGCGTCTGCGCCCCTTGGAAACGAATTCGGCGCGGCCCCAGCGAGGCACAGCGCCGACTTGGGGCCACGGGGGCCCCGAGCCGGCGCGAGCACAAGCGGGACGCGCGCCGTAGGCGCGCTGGGGTCCGCGCCAACCAACGCTACCGCCTCGCGCTCTCCCGCAGCAGCTCCTCCAGGTGGTCCCTCCAGATCGCCGCCAAACTGTGCGTCCCGTGGCCGCGGGTGTGGGGCCCGCGCGGAATCAAGATGTACCGCCCGCGCCGGACTTTCTGGATGCAGGCCTCCATCACGCCCAGCTCGGGCGGGTTCACCTGGTCGTCGGCCGAGTTCACCGCCAGCAGCGGGCACTCGATCTGGCCCAGCTCCGGCTCCGGGTTGTAGTCCGACGATGCCTCCCACTGGTAGAGCATGTCGTTGGCGTCCTGGGTCTGGAGTTCGTCTGCGATCATCCGGTCGTAGCCCTGGTCGGCCAGCGCCCGCGTCGGCATCTGCTGCTGCATGGTGGCGGGGCTGCCGGCCAGCATCGCCAGCGCCGTGAAGGCCGCCTCGATGCCCACCGGCGGCGAGGTGTATTCGCCTTGATGGTATCCGGGGCTGTTGCGGATCGCCTCCATCACCAGGCGCCGGAACCAGCGGTTGCGCCCGGCGATCTCGACCGGCAGGCTGGCCAGCGGCATGGCCGCGTCCAGGAAGCGCGGGTACATCTCCGCCCACATCCAGCTCTGCATCCCGCCCATCGAGGTGCCCATCACCAGCCGCAGGTGGTTCACCCCCAGGTGCCGGGTGAGCAGCTCGTGTTGGGCGCGCACCATGTCGCGGTAGCCGTAGTGCGGAAACCGGGCGCGCAGGCCGTCGCTGGGCTTGCTCGACTTCCCGTGGCCAATGCCGTCGGGCAGGATCATGTAATAGTGGTGGAGGTCGAGCGGCGCGCCGGGGCCGTAGAGCGGGTCGGCAAAGTCCGGGCCGAGAAACTGGCCTCCGGCGCCGCCGGTGCGGTGGAGGATGAGCACGGCGTTGTCCACTTGGCCGGCGGCGTTCCGCTGCCGGCGCCCCAGCGTGGTGTAATGCAGGTTGAGGCGGGGCAGCACCTCGCCGCCGGTGAAGCGGAAGTTGTGCAGGACGAAGTCGCCCTCGGTCGGGGTTGGGGGCGGCTGTTGCGGGGCCGGCATGCGCGCCAGTGTAGCAGCCCCGGGGTAGCCAGATCGTATGTCGCTGTTCGAGCCACCGATGGACCGCCTGGACGGCGGCGCTGCTGACCGCAGCCAGCCGCTGGCCGACCGCATGCGCCCGCGCACGCTCGACGACCTGCTCGGCCAAGCCCACCTCTTGGCTCCGGGCAAGCCGCTGCGGGTGCAGATCGAGCGCGACCAACTCGGCTCGATCCTGCTGTGGGGCCCGCCCGGAGTGGGCAAGACCACCCTGGCGCGCATCATCGCCGTCCAGACCCGCCGCCGCTTCGTCCCCTTCAGCGCCGTCACCAGCGGCATCAAGGAGATCCGCGAGGTCATGGCGGCGGCCGAGCGCGCCCAGCGCGCCGGCCAGCGCACCATCCTCTTCATTGACGAGATCCACCGCTTCAACCGCGCCCAGCAAGACGCCTTTCTGCCCTACGTCGAGAGCGGCGCCATCACCCTCATCGGCGCCACCACCGAAAACCCCAGCTTCGAGGTCAACTCGGCGCTGCTCTCGCGCTCGCGCGTCTATGTGCTGGAGGCGCTGGCCGAGCCCGAGATCGAGGCCCTGCTGCGCCGCGCCCTCGCCGACCGCGAGCGCGGCGCCCTCGCCGGCCGCCCCCCGGAGGCGCAGCTCGTCGTGCCCGACGCCCTGCTCGCCCGCATCGCCGTCTTCGCCAACGGCGACGCCCGGGTGGCGCTCAATGTGCTCGAGGCGGCGGTGGCTGGCCTCCAGCCCGACCCGGAGGGCCGATTGGAGCTGTCCGCCGAGCTGCTCGACGCCACCCTGCAGCACAAGGCGCTGCTCTACGACCGCGCCGGCGAGCAGCACTTCAACCTGATCTCCGCCTTGCACAAGTCGCTGCGCAACAGCGACGTGGACGCTGCCCTCTACTGGCTGGCGCGCATGCTCGAGGGCGGCGAAGACCCGCTCTACATCGCCCGCCGCCTGGTCCGCTTCGCCTCCGAGGACATCGGCCTGGCCGATCCCCGCGCGCTGGAGCAGACCCTGGCCGCGCGCCACGCGGTCGAGTCCATCGGCCTGCCCGAGGGCGCGCTCGCCCTGGCCCAGGCCTGCGCCTACCTCGCCCTCGCCCCCAAGTCCAACGCCCTCTACACCGCCTACGGACGCGTGCTCGAAGACGTCCGCGCCACCCGCGCCGACCCCGTCCCCCTGAACCTGCGCAACGCCCCCACCGCCCTGATGAAAGGCCTCGGCTACGGCCGCGACTACCAGTACGCCCACGACCTCGAGGCCAAGGTCGCCGCCATGGAGTGCCTCCCCGAAAACCTGCGCGGCCGCCGCTACTACCAGCCCGGCGACACCGGCTTCGAAAAGCGCCTCCGCGAGCGCCTGGAAGAGCTCGCCCGCCTGCGCCAGGGCTAGCCCCGGCTGGCCTCCGCCAGCCTTTGGGTGGATGGACTTTCTCTCGCCTTGGTGATATACCTGAGCCGAACGCAAAGGAGGCTGCCATGCAGTTCGGCGGATTTTCCCTTCTTGCCTGGCTGGTGATCGCCTGGGGGGCGGTCACCTCGATCCTCATCCTGCTGCTGGTCTATCGCGGAGTGATCGGCATGCACCAGGAGGACCAGGTGTTCCTCACCGGCGCGGGCAAGGCCTTCGAGGCGGAAAACGCCGAGACCGAAGCGCGCCTCTCTCGCCTGCGGCCCTACGTGCGCGCGGTCAGCTTGGTCTCGGCTGTGCTGGCAGTGGCGGTGGCCGCGATTTGGGTCACGCAGGCGATGCAGCACTTCTGAGCGGCGTCCACGCGGCGTCCACACTCCGCTCCAGGTGGCCGTCCCCCGCCACCAAGGTGAGGTGCGCCCGCCGCGCCACCTATGCGCCGTCCGCGTATGGCCTGCCTGCTGAGTGTTGCCTGCAGAAGGCAGGCCCGCCGCCGGCAGGCCCTATGCGGGCGTTTCTTCTTCCGCCTCGCGCTCGATCGCCACCTGCAGTTGCGCGACGACGCCCTTGAACAAATGCACCGGCACGGTGTGCTCGCCCAGCGTCTTGAGCGGGTCGGGCAGCTCGATCTGGCGGCGCTCGATCTCATAGCCGCGGGCCTCCAGCTCGTGGCGCACGTCCATCGAGGTCACCGAGCCGAACAGGGTGTCGTGCTCGCCGGCGCGGCGCTGGAACACCAGCCGCACCTGCGCCAGTTGCGCCGCCAGCCCGAGCGCGGCCTCGTGGTCGCGGGCCTCCTTGTGTGTCGCCGAGGCCCGCATCTGCTCGATGTTGCGCAGGTTGGCCGTGGTGGCGGCGATGGCCTTGCGCTGCGGCAGCAAATAGTTGCGCCCGTAGCCGTCGGCCACCTTGACCACATCGCCCTTGCGCCCCAGGTTGGGCAGGTCTTCCTTGAGAATGATTTCCATGGCTAAATCTCCGCGGCGAAGGGCAGCAGCGCGATCTGCCGCGCCTGCTTGATGGCGCGCGTCAGCCGGCGCTGGTGCTGGGTGCAGGTGCCGCTGATGCGCCGCGGCACGATCTTGCCGCGCTCGGCCACGAACTGCTGCAGCAGCCGGTAGTCCTTGTAGTCGATCTTGTCGATGCGCTCGACGCAAAACTTGCACACCTTGCGCCGGCGCAGGAACTGCTTTTTGGGCGGGGCGCCGCCGCCGCTGCGGGGGGCGCCGGAGGGGCCGCTGGGGCGTTTGAAATCGTTCATGGATTTGTCCTCAATCTTGCAACTCTAAACCGCCGGCGGAGCGGCCTCGTCGGCCTCGGCCGAGGCGGCCATCTCCTGCTCCACCGAGGGCTCCTGCGCCGCCGGCGCCGGCCGCCGCTTCAGCCGCGCCTCGCGGTGGCGGCGGTCCTTGTCCAGCCGCTTGGCCATCTCGTCGGTGCGCACCGCCAAATACTTGATCACCGGCTCGCTCACCCGCAGCCGGCGTTGCAGCTCGCCGATCGGCCCGGCGCCCGCCTCCAGGTCGAAGAGCACGTAGTTGCCCTCGCGGAAACCGCGCACGCGGTAGGCCAGCCGCCGCCGGCCCAGCCGGTCAATCTTGCGGAACACCGCGCCCGCCGTGGTGGCGGCCGATTCCAGCCCGGCCACCAGCTTGTCCGCCTCTTCCTCGACCAGGTCGGGCCGCAGGATGAAGATCACTTCGTAGGTGCGATTCATAGTCTTTGCCTCATTCCTCGCCGGCCTTGGGCATGGTGTTGTAGCGGTTCATCGCCTTGGCCATGCCCTCGGCCATCACCAACTCCACCGCGTCGGCGGCGGTCTGTACCACCTCCGCCGCCTGCGCCTGCTGCGGTTTGCCCCAGCGCCCGAGCACAAAACCGGCTCGGTCTTCCACCGGGTGCGGCGGGCCGATGCCCAGCCGCAGGCGCGCAAACTCGGTCGTTCCCAAACTCTCGACGATCGAGCGCAAGCCGTTGTGGCTTCCCGCCGATCCCCGTTCCTTCAGCCGCATCGTGCCCAGCGGCAAATCCAACTCGTCGCAGGCCACCAGCCAGCCCGCCAGCGGCTGCTTCTGCAGCAATTGGCGGACGGCCGCGCCGCTCAGGTTCATGTAGGTCAGCGGCTCGGCCAGCCACAGCCCCCGGCCTCCCCACTGCCCCCGCCCGGTGAGCGCTTGGCACTCCCGGGTGCGCAGCCGAATCCCGCTTCGGCGCGCCAACTCCTCCACCAGCAAATACCCAAAATTGTGCGGCGTCGCTTCGTACTCCGGCCCCGGATTGCCCAGCCCCACCACCAAAAACGGCGCGGCTGCGGTGGCGTTGGCCTCCATGGCCGGCTACTTCTTCTTCTCCTTCTCCTTCTCCTTGCCGCCGGCTTCCTTCTCGGCGCCCTCCTCGGCTTCGGCCTTGCCCTTCTTGATCACCTCCGGCTCGCTGGGCGCGCCCGCCACCGCCTCCGCCGCCGGCGCCGCCTCCACCACTTCCTTCACCGCCACCACGTGCGCGATCACGCGGTCGGCGTCGGTCAATATCCGGCGGTTGCCCTCCAGCTTGAGGTCGCCCACCCGCAGGTTCTGGCCGATGGAGAGCTCGCTGACGTCCACTACGATGTGCTCGGGGATGTCGGTCGGCAGGCACTCGATCTCCACCTCGCGCGTCACCACCTCCAGAATGCCGCCCTGCAGCTTCACCCCGGTGGCCTCGCCCTGCGTCTGCACCGGGATGCGCACCCGGATCAACTGGTCGAGCGCGATGCGCTTGAGGTCCACGTGCAGCAGCCGGCCGCGCAGCGGCTCCAGTTGCCAGTCCACCACCATCGCCGCCGTGGTCTCGCCCCCGGCGACGTTGAGGTTGAAGATGGTGTTGTGCCCCGACTCCGAGTGCAGAATCTGATTGACCTGTTTGGGGTCGAGCGTCAGGCTGACCGGCTCCCGCATGGCGCCGTACAGCGTCGCGGGGATGCGGCCGGCGCGGCGCATCTGCCGGGCCGGCCCTTTGCCGGAGGTGCTGCGCGGGTCCGCTGCCAGAGAAATCGCAATTGCCATAGTTCACTCCCACCGGGGGCCGCTGTTTACACAAACAGCAGGCTCACCGAAGTCTCCTCGTGGATCGAGCGGATCGCCGCCGCCATCAGCCCGGCGATGCTCAATATTTGTATCCGCGCCCGCTCCCGCGCCGTCTCCGACAGCGGGATGGAATTGGTCACCACCACTTGTTCAATCGGGCTGGCCGCCAGCCGCTCCACCGCCGGCCCGCTCAGCACCGCGTGCGAGGCGCACGCCAGCACCCGCCGCGCCCCGTTTTTCACCATGGCGTCGGCGGTCTTCACCAGCGTCCCGGCGGTGTCAATGATGTCGTCCAGGATCACCGCCGTGCGCCCCTCCACGTCGCCGATGACGTGCATCACCTCGCTCACGTCCATGGCCACCCGCCGCTTGTCCACGATGGCCAGCGCGGCGTCCAGTTTCTTGGCGAAAAACCGCGCCCGCTCCACCCCGCCCGCGTCGGGGGAGACGATGGTCAGGTCGGGCAGCTCCATCCGCCGGAAGCAGTCCACCAGCACCGGTGAGGCGAACAGATGGTCCACCGGAATATTGAAAAAGCCCTGGATTTGGGGGGCGTGCAGGTCCATCAACAGCGCCCGGTGCGCCCCGGCGGTGGTCAGCAGGTCGGCCACCAGCTTCGAGCTGATGGGCACGCGCGGCTTGTCCTTGCGGTCCTGGCGGGCATAGCCGAAGTAGGGCACCACGGCGGTGATGCGCCGCGCCGAGGCGCGCTTGAGCGCGTCGATCATCAGCAGCAGCTCCATCAGGTGGATATCCACCGGGTCGCAGGTGGGCTGGATGACGAAGACGTCGGCGCCGCGCACGTTCTCCAAAATCTGCACGTAGTTCTCGCCGTCGCTGAAGCGCGTCAGCCGGCACTGCCCCGGCTGGATCCCCAGGTGCTCGCAGATCTCGGCGGTCAGCGCCGGGTTGGCGGTGCCGCTGAAGATCTTGAGCTTCTCGTCCAGCCGCGCCTTGCGCGGCGCCCGCGCCGGCTCGGGCTCGGTTGCGGGCTTCTCCACCTTGATGGGACCGGTTGCCATATTTGCGATCCGTGCTCTTCCCCGACTGCTCCCGACTGCTTCCCACCGCTCCGGCGCCCGCGCCGTTGTGGCTGGGGCGTTAGGATTCGAACCTAAATACCATGCTCCAAAGGCATGTGTCCTACCATTGGACGACGCCCCACCTGCTGCTACTCCACCACGCGCAGGCCGCGGTGGAACTCCGCCCGCCCCAGGAAGCGGCTGTGCCAGCTTCGCTCCCGGACGGCCAGCCCGGCGGCGGCCCGCTGGGCGCGCCCTGCCTGGGCATACAAGCCAAACTGCGCCGCCCCGCTGCCGGTCAAGCTGACCCAGGCGGCGTGGCTGCGGACTAATTGTCGGTGGATGCGCGGAAAGTCCGGGGAAAGGGAGAAGACTCCCGTTTGGAAGTCATTCTCGATTCCGGCATGGACTCTCGGCCCTCCCGCGCCCTTGCGGGGCGCTGGCGGAGCGCCGCGGTTCCGCCCGAGGCGGAACGCCGGCAGCACCTGATCAACCAGGCGACAGAACTCCATGATTGTATCGAAGTCGGTGAAGGGCGTCAAACCCCGCCCCCGGTCCCAGGCGGCAAACGCCGCCGCGGTCGACACCGCTGCTCCCGGTCCGTGGCGCGGCATGGCCAGCACGCAGTGCCACCGGCCCAAGTCCGGCAGCGGGTAAACCTCCTCGCCCCGCCCCAGGCCCAGCACCGTCCCGCCCACCAGCAGCGGCGGCACATCCGAGCCCAGGCGCGCCGCCAGCGGCAGCAGGGGCGTGGGCCGCCGCGCCGCCAGCGCCAACGCCCGCAGCACCGCCGCCGCGTCGCTCGAACCCCCACCCAGCCCCGCGCCCACCGGAATGCGCTTCTCCAGCCGGATGGCGATGTGTCCGCGAATGTCCCACGCCTCCGCCGCCAACCCCGCCGCCCGCACCGCCAAGTTCTCCGCCTCCGGCCCCACCCCGTGGTCATCGCCGACCACCTCCAGCCCCACCCCGCGCCCCGGGCCAATGGCAATCTCCACTCGGTCGGCCAAAGCAATGGTCTGAAAGATGGTGCGCAGCTCATGAAAGCCGTCCGCGCGCCGCCCCACCAGCTTCAGCCCGAGATTGAGCTTGGCGTAGGCGCGCACGCGAAACCGTCGGGGGGTCGGCATGGGGGGGGTAACCATGTTAGCAGGCCATAGGGCGCAGGAACAGGGCTACAGCGCGGGCGGCGAAGCCGGGCGCTGGCGCGAGCCCGGCCCCACCGGGAGCGGTCGCGGGGCGAAAGGGCCCCCGCGACCGCGCCTTTTCGGACCAGGGTGCGGGCGGCGAAGCCGGGTGCTGGCGCGAGCCCGGCCCCACCGGGAGCGGCCGCGGGGCGAAGGGGCCCCCGCGCCCGCGCCCTCTCGGACTACAGCGCGGGCGGCGAAGCCGGGCGCTGGCGCGAGCCCGGCCCCACCGGGAGCGGCCGCGGGGCGAAGGGGCCCCCGCGCCCGCGCCCTCTCGGACTACAGCGCGGGCGGCGAAGCCGGGCGCTGGCGCGAGCCCGGCCCCACCGGGAGCGGCCGCGGGGCGAAGGGGCCCCCGCGCCCGCGCCCTCTCGGACTACAGCGCGGGCGGCGAAGCCGGGCGCTGGCGCGAGCCCGGGCCCCACCGGGAGCGGTCGCGGGGCGAAGGGGCCCCCGCGCCCGCGCCCTCTCGGACTACAGCGCGGGCGGCGAAGCCGGGCGCCCGCGCTAGAATTAATCAATGGACGCCATCGCCACCATAACCGCGCGCGAGATCCTGGATTCGCGCGGCAACCCCACGGTTGAAGTGGACCTCACCCTGCGCTCGGGCGCGCGCGGCCGCGCCGCGGTGCCCAGCGGCGCCTCCACCGGCGAGCACGAGGCGGTCGAGCTGCGTGACGGCGACGCCCACCGCTTTCTCGGCAAGGGCGTCACCCGCGCCGTGGCCAACGTCAACCAGACCATTGCCCCGGCGGTGGCCGGCGGCGACGGCACCGACCAGGCCGCGCTCGACCGCCGCCTGATCGCGCTCGACGGCACCCCCAACAAATCCAAGCTCGGCGCCAACGCCATCCTGGCGGTCTCGATGGCGGCGGCGCGCGCCGCCGCGGCGGCCCGCGGCTGGCCCCTCTACCGCTCCCTCGGCGGCCTCGAGGCCCGCACCCTGCCGGTGCCGATGATGAACATCCTCAACGGCGGCGCCCACGCCGACAACAACGTGGATTTCCAGGAGTTCATGGTGATGCCGGTGGGCGCGCCCAGTTTCCACGAGGCCCTGCGCTGGGGCGTCGAGGTCTTCCACGCCCTCAAGGCCGTGCTCAAGAAAAAGGGCTACATCACCGCCGTCGGCGACGAGGGCGGCTTCGCCCCCTCGGTCAAGAGCAACGACGAGGCCATGGAGGTGGTGCTCGAGGCCATCGCCAAGGCCGGCTACCAGCCCGGCGCCCAGGTGGCGGTGGCGCTCGATCCCGCTGCCAGCGAGTTCTACGACTCCGCCGCCCGCCGCTACGTCTTCAAAAAATCCGACAAGCGCTCGCTCACCTCCGCCCAGATGGCCGAGTTCTACGCCAACTGGGCCCGCCAATACCCCATCGTCTCGCTCGAGGACGGCCTCGCCGAGGACGACTGGGAGGGCTGGCAGGCCCTCACCCAATTGCTCGGGGCGCAGTTGCAGTTGGTGGGCGACGACATCTTCGTCACCAACCCCGAGCGCCTGCGCCGCGGCATCGCGACCGGCGTCGCCAACTCCATCCTGATCAAGCTCAACCAGATCGGCACCGTCACCGAGACGCTCGACGCCATGCGCCTGGCCACCGAGCACGGCTACACCTGCGTGGTCTCGCACCGCTCCGGCGAGACCGAAGACACCTTCATCGCCGACCTGGCGGTGGCCACCAACGCCGGCCAGATCAAGACCGGCTCCGCCAGCCGCACCGACCGGGTGGCGAAATACAACCAGCTCCTGCGCATCGAAGAGGAGTTGGGCGCCGCCGCGCGCTTCCCCGGCCGCGCCGCGCTGGCGCGCCCCGCGCTATGAGCGCCTCTCCCGTGTCGAAGCCGCTGGTGCTGGTCATCCTCGATGGCTGGGGCTGCGCCCCGGCCGGCCCGGGCAACGCCATCGCGCTGGCGCGCAAGCCCGTCTACGACCGCCTCAAGCGCGACTTCCCCCACACCCGCCTGCTCACCTCCGGGCCGGCGGTGGGCCTGCCCGAAGGCCAGATGGGCAACAGCGAGGTCGGCCACCTCAACATCGGCGCCGGCCGCATCGTCCAGATGGACAGCACCCGCCTCGACCTCGCCATCGCCGACGGCAGCCTGGGGCGCAACCCGGCCCTGCTCGGCGCCCTCCGCCACGCCCGCGGCCGCCAGTTGCACCTGCTCGGCCTGTGCAGCGACGGCGGCGTCCACTCCCACCTCAACCATCTCTACGCCTTGCTGCGCCTGGCCAAGGCCGAGGGGGTGGAGCGCGCCTGGGTCCACGCCTTCACCGACGGCCGCGACACCCCGCCCCACTCCGGCCGCGAATACCTCGAACAGCTCGAGCAGAAGCTGCGCGAGATCGGCCTGGGCGCCATCGCCACCGTCAGCGGCCGCTACTACGCCATGGACCGCGACCAGCGTTGGGAGCGCATCCAGCTCGCGCTCGACGCCATCGTCCACGGCGCCGGCCCCCGCGCCGCCTCCGCCGCCGCCGCCCTCACCGCCTCCTACGAGCGCGGCGTCACCGACGAGTTCGTCGTCCCCACCGTCCTCGCCGGACCCCGCGGCGAGCGTCCGCTCGCCACCCTGCGCGACGACGACGCCGTCATCTTCTTCAACTTCCGCGCCGACCGCGCCCGCCAGATGACCCGCGCCCTCACCCGCGCCGGCGAACCGCTGCCCGCGCTCGAGGCCGCCATTCCCCGTTCTTCGCTTCCGCAGCGGCTGCACTACCTCTGCATGACCCGCTACGACAAGACCTTCGACCTGCCGCTGGTGCTCTCCCCCGAGCCCCTCAACCACATCCTGGCCCAAGTGATGGCCGAGCGCGGCCTGCGCAACCTGCGCGTCGCCGAGACCGAGAAATACGCCCACGTCACCTACTTCTTCAACGGCGGGGTCGAGGCCGCTTTCCCCGGCGAGGAGCGCAAGCTGGTGCCCTCGCCCAAGGTGGCCACCTACGACCTCATGCCCGAGATGGCCGCCGCCGGCGTCGCCGCCGCCGTGGTCGGGGCCATCGAGTCGGGCAGCTTCGACGTCATCGTCGCCAACTTCGCCAACGCCGACATGGTCGGCCACTCCGGCCAGATCGCCCCCACCGTGCGCGCGGTCGAGACCGTGGATGCCTGCCTGGGCGAGATCGAGCGCGCCCTGCGCCGCCGCGGCGGCGCCCTGCTCGTCACCGCCGACCACGGCAACGCCGAGCAGATGCTGCTCCCCGATGGCGGCGCCCACACCTTCCACACCACCAACCCGGTGCCGCTCCTGCTGGTGGCCGAGCCCGCCGCCGGCCAGCCGCCGCTCCGCCTCCGCCCCGACGGCTCCCTGCGCGACCTCGCCCCCACCCTGCTCGGCATGCTGCAACTGCCCGAGCCCCCCGAGATGACCGGCCACGACCTGAGGATCCCTTGATGGAAAACCCCGACCTGCGCGAGAAGGGCGGCAAGCAGCAGACCTCCGACCGCCGCCTCTTTCTGCAGTTGCTCGCCTTCGGCGGTTGCCGCATCACCCCCGGCCTGGTCCGCGCCCTGGAGGGCTCCGGGCTCGAGGGCGTGCTCTACCAAGACCTCAACGACCCCGCCGGCGTGGCCCTGCTCGCCTGGAGCCCCGACCCCGCTTTCTTCGCCACCGAGCTGCGGGCCTTCCTGCAGCAGGGGCCCTTCAGCGAGCTCCCGCTCAAGCCCGACTACTGCATGATGGGCCGCACCTACGCCCTCGGCCACGAGCCCGACCTCGACGACTGGCTGCTGGACAAGCCCCGCCGCTCCGCCACCACCCCGGAGTGGCCCTGGGCGGTGTGGTACCCGCTGCGCCGCACCGGCGCCTTCCAGTCCCTCGGCCCCGAGGACCAGACCTCCATCCTGCGCGAGCACGGCGCCATCGGCCACGCCTTCGGCGCCGCCGGCTACGCCCAGGACATCCGCCTCGCCAGCTTCGGCCTCGACCGCAACGACAACGACTTCCTCATCGGCCTGGTCGGCCCCGACCTGCACCCGCTCTCCGCCTGCGTCCAGGCCATGCGCAAAACCCGCCAAACCGCCGGCTACATCCAGCAGATGGGCCCCTTCTTCATTGGCCGCGCCGCCTGGCAAAAACTCCGCGTGCCGAAACTGTAGGCGTCCCAGGCGGTCGGGCCGGGTCCAGTCGCGCGGGTCGCGCCGCTTTGCCTGCTGGCAAAATCGGCGCGAAGGGCTGCGAAATTCCGCAGGGGCAGACGCGCCAATGGCGCGTCTGCCCCCCCGGGAAACGAATGCGGCGCGGCCCCAGCAGCCCAGCAGCGAAGCCGCGCAGCGCCGACTTGGGGCCATGGGGTCCCCAAGTCGGCGCGAGCATGCCGCCCCGCGCATCTACAGCGGGGCGGCTCACAAGCGGGACGCGCGCCGCACCGGCCCGGCGCTGCTACAGCCGGGCCGGGCAGGCGCGCTGGGGCCCGCGCCCACCAAGACCCGTGCGGCCCAAGCCAGGCGCGGAGTATCCACTTGCAGTACCATGGGGGCAATGCCGTCGGTGGCCATTCCGGACAAGCTGTACTTCAAGATCGGCGAGGTCGCACGCCTGGCCGGGGTCGAGCCCTACGTGCTGCGCTTCTGGGAGGGCGAGTTCCCGGCGCTGCGTCCCGGCAAAAGCCCCACCGGCCAGCGCCTCTACCGCCGCCGCGAGGTCGAGCTGGCGCTGCAGATCAAGACCCTGCTGCACGAGCAGGGCTTCACCATCGCCGGCGCCCGCAAAAAGCTGAAGGGCGAGCACGAGGGCAAGCGCGCCCAGGTGGCGCTGCCGCTGCAGTCCGGCCGCGACCAGGAACTGCTGCGCCAAGTGCGCGCCGAACTCGCCTCCATCGCCGCCCTGCTCGAACGCCGCCCCGGCTAGCCCGTGCTAGACTGGCTTTACCCCGTTTTTCCTGCCTCGCCGTTCGGTTCGGGACGTAGCGCAGCCCGGTAGCGCACTTGCTTGGGGTGCAAGGGGTCGCGAGTTCAAATCTCGCCGTCCCGACCAGACTTCATAAGGGTTTCCGCGATTCTGGCAGCGAGAGAAAGCCTGCCCTGCCACACGAACTTCCGCAGGGATGCGGTTTGGTCGCCTTTCGCGGGGGTCGCGCCGCTTTGCCTGCGGGCAAAATCGGCGCAAAAGGCCGCGAACCGGGGCTCCCGGGACCCGCTGCGGGTCCTGGGGTGGTCGTAATTCCGCAGGGGCGGACGCGCCAGCGGCGCGTCTGCCCCCCCGGGAAACGAATGCGGCGCGGCCCCGGCGAGGCGCGAGCATGCCGCCCCGCGCATCTACAGCGGGGCGGCTCACAATCGGGACGCGCGCCGCACCGGCCTGGCGCTGCTACAGCCGGGCCGGGCAGGCGCGCTGGGGCCCGCGCCCGCCAACGGGGCGGTCCAATCGCTCGGGGGCCAGGCAACATCCGTAAAAACGTCCGAGCTGGGCGCAGCCTACCAACCAGGCGCACAGCGGGAGCTGGCGCGGGCTCGGGGGCCGCAAATTCGGGGCCAGGGCGTGTGGCGCGATTCAGGATCGGGCGCGCAGGCGTGGAGTTGCTGGTCGGAGCTCGCCTGACGCTTTCCACTAGCGGAATAATATCCCTTGGGATAGGTATTCCGATCATATAATTTTGTCGTCAAGGACCGCTCTGGGATGCGAGGGTCGGCCCTCCCCCCAGCGACCCGAACGAAGAGGAGGTCCGCCGTGAAGCCAGTCTCGATCGCCTCGTTGGCGGCATTGACCGCCGCGTTCCTTTCCCAGGCAACAGCGGCGCCGGCTTGGGCCCCGACAACCAACGGGCCGCCGGCGGCGGGCATGTTCGTGTCGGTGTACCAGAACCAGCAGCACTTCGCCTATCTGGACGGATCGGGGAACATCGAAGACGCCTTCTTCGACGGCAGCCGCTGGCACCTGCAACGGATCAACAATCACGGGACCACCGCCGGCCCGGCCGCCGCGAGCAGCCCGGTGGTGTCGGTGTACCAGAACCAGCAGCACTTCGCCTATCTGGACGGGGCCGGGGACATCGAGGACGCCTTTTTCGACGGCCAGAGCTGGCACTTGCAGAAGCTCAACAACGGCGGCGCGACCGCCGGCCCGGCCGCGGCCGGCAACCTTTTCGCCTCGGTGTACGAGAACCAGCAGCACTTCGCATATCTCGACCATGCCGGGAACGTCGAAGATGCCTTCTTTGACGGCCGAAGCTGGCACCTGCAGAGAATCAACAACGGCGGGGCGACGAACGGTCCGGAAGCCGCGGGCAACCTGTTCGTGTCAGTGTACACGGCGACGGCGGCGGCGCCGTTCACGACGGGAACGCCGCAACAGCACTTCGCCTACCTCGACCGCGCGGGAAATATTGTGGACGCCTTCTTCGATGGCAGCCGGTGGCACCTGCAGCGGATCAACAACGGCGGCACGACCGCGGGGCCGGCCGCCGCCGACAGCCTGTTCGTGTCGGTGTATGCGCCCACGCCCTTCACCTTAGCGCAGCAGCACTTCGCCTACATTGACCACGCGGGCAACGTGCAGGACGCGTTCTATGACGGCCGGTCGTGGCACCTGGAGAGAGTGAACAACGCCGGGAACACGGACGGCCCCGGCGCCGTCGGCGGCCTCTTCCTGTCGGTCTACGGCAGCCAGCACCATTTCGCCTATATGGCGGCCAATGGCGATCTGGCCGACTGCTTCTACGATTCCAACGGCAATCATTGGAACTCGCAGGTGCTGAACGACGGCGGCGCCACCGGCGGGGTGCCGGTTTTCGGGCAAATATTCGTGTCCGTCTACAAGAACCAGCAGCACTTTGCCTACATTGACTATCGCGACACGCTGCAGGACGCCTTCTACGACGGCGGCTGGCACCTGCAGCAGATCACCACCCAACTGCCAGTCTCGAAGGGCTCGATACCGCTCAAGTTCATGGTCATGGCGGTGGTGTATGCCCTGCCGGGATCCACGAGCACCCACGGGCAGGAGACCTCGGTCCTGTACCAGAACACGAGCACGCTGGGAACTTCGAGCTCGGTGAGCCATTCGGTCAAGCAGGGCTACGCAGTTTCCGCCGATGTGAGCGCTCTGGGCAGCGGGCTGTCGGCCAATTTCAGCACCAGCCAGGACAAGACCGACTCGAGCGAGGTGGACGTCAGCAAATCCTCCAGCTATGGCATTTCGGTCACCGGCACGGCGGATGGCATTGACCATGACAACGACCAGATCTGGCTGCTGCTGAATCCGGTGATGGTGGTGAGCGTGACCGGCAAAAACCTGGCCTGGGCGCTGTCGCACAGCGGCACGCAGGCGGAGGTGCAGTACGTCACCGTCGGCTGGCTGAAGCAGCCCTCCACCATGGAGGCAGGCGTGGCCGCGTCGCTGCGGAACGCCGGCATCACGCCGGCCGACTATCCCGAGCTTCTGGCCCGGGATCCATTCGCGAACGGCAGCACTTCCATTGACACCTCGCGGTTCGCGCCCGCCAATCAGTCCTTCCCTTACGAGCAGCAGAATGTGTGCGAGCCGTACACCTTCAGCAACGACACCATTGACAAGTCGTCGAACAGCGAAACCAAGAGCGACAGTTTCAGCGTGACCCTCAAGACCGGCTTCGATGCGGTCTTCGTCAAAGCCTCGTTTTCGAACACGGCCAGCTTCTCCTGGTCGAACACCAGCACCTACGGCACCTCGACCGAATCGAAACAGCAGGCTTCGGCCACGGTCTGCGGGCCCTCGCCCAGTTGGGCGGGCGGCACCAACGTGGACGTGTACTACGACCGGATTTACAGCTCGTTCCTGTTCGCGTTCGATCCCGCCTCGGTGCCGTCCACCCGCGACCAGATGGCGGCGGTGAGGGGAACAGTCACCCGGGACGGCAAGCTGGTGCCGCACATGGAGGTCGCGCTCCAGGTGGGCGGCAAGACCTTCCGCACCTACACCAATGCCCACGGTGTGTATTACCTGTTTCACGCGCCGCGGGGCGCCGCGACCATTGCGATCGGCGGCGTGGCGGAGCCGATCACGATCGGGGCGAGGCCGGTCATTCACGACCGGGTGTTCTCGGTCAAGATTTTGAAGCCGCTGCGGCCCGGCGGGACCCCTGCTGCCGGAAAGGCAACGGCCCAGCCTGGAGTTGCGAACTCGGCGGGAGCGGGCTCCGCGGGCCGGATCACACCTCCGGCGCGCAACGCGGCTTCGTCGCCGGGGGCGTGCGCGCCGAGCTATCCCCAGAGCCCTCCACGGGCGGGAACACGGGTGCTGATCTTCAACTCGACTACGGACGCGTCGGGCGCCCAGGTCTATCTGGACGGAAGATGCCAGGGAGTGATGCGGCAAGAGGTGCCCGGTCGCGATACGTACTCACTGATGGTGGTTAATGTTCCGCCGGGCAACTATGCGGTGACCATCCGCATGCCGGGTTCCGCGGATTTTCGGACCATGGTGCATGTCATCGCCAGCAATCGGCCGGCGGAGCAGACACCGAAGATATTGGTGGCGTATTCGCACTAGGACGCGGTGGCCCGTAGGCTCCGATCCAACCCGCGCGTCGCCCCACCATCCGGCGCGAACGTGGCTCGCCACTTTTGGCTTGGGTCGCTCCCGTGATGCCCGCAGTGTGGGCATCACTCGCTGGGAGTGCGGGCTTCGATTCCCGGCTTGCCCGCTCCGCTGTGGCAGCGCGAGGCGGGCAAGGGACGCCCGCTGGCCCTCGGGGCGTCTCCAAGTTGTCGCCCGGCGCGAACAATGTCATGCAAAACTCGAAACCCACCTGCCTACACTCGGTCACAGCGAAGGCTGCCTGGTGCAGGCCCCATGGCTGTTTCGCAACGACAGTTTGGCTTCAGCTGGTGGCCTTTTGCCAGCCCATTGTGTAAGAAATCGCGGCTAGTTAGGCCCCGAATGCGAGGCCAAGCTGCGGCTTGGCGCGGACGGGTTCCAGCCCGGCGGCTTGGAGGGCGGCTTCCGGCAGGGGCAGGCGCTCCAGGGCGCGGGGTTCGACCTTGATGGCGCCGTCGCCATAAGATTTGCCGACCAGGGCCAGGTTGGCCACGGTGGCGGGATGCTGCAGGAGCTTCCAGAGCTCCTCCAGCCGGTGCGCGAAGTCCGGCCGGGGATAAACGCAAAGGAATCCCGTCAGTGGCACGGCCCCGGCGCGATTGCGGAGGAAGCGGACGTACCGCCGGCCCAGGTAGGCGAAGAAGAACGGGGGTGGCGTGCGGGTTTCCATCCGATACCACGGATTGCGGGTGGAGATGAGCGCACGCTCGGGCAGCGAGCGGGCCTCGCCCTCGCGCAAATAGCGTTTTACGGCAGATGAAACCTTGCTCAAGGGGTCCCCGTCGAGCGACAGCAAATAGGTCGGCCGGCCGTCCTGGTCGAGCCGCTCGAGATCTTGCGCCGAGATCTCCTCGCCGACCACGTCCCGCGTGCGCCCCACCGCTCGCTTCAGTACCGACGGCGGCAGCCCCAACCCGCGCACCTGGGCCGAGGTCAAGAAAAAGAAGTCGTTCGCGCCGGTGGCGATGCCCCGCATCACCGTCACAAAGTCGCCGAGCACAGCCTCGCCGGCGGCGCTGTTCCTCGGTGGCCGCGACAACCCGGTCGCCAGCGCCTCGCCGAGGTCGCGCATCACGGCCTCCATGCCATTGCCGGTCCGCTTGCCTGGGCGCATTGCCCATCGGGGGAGCTCCGGCGACTCGGCCGCCGTGCACACCGCCCATGCCACCTCGGGCTTCGGCGGCTCCCGCCGAATCAGCACCACCACCGCGTTGGTGTCCACGTTGGGAAAGGGCGCGGCCTGGGGCGAAAACGTCACCAACCCGTCGAGGCGGAAGCGACCGGTGATCCACCGCCACAGGCTGCCGGCAAAAACGCCTTCGAAAAGGTCAGCCGGGACAATGAAGGCCAGTCGCCCCCCGGGGGCAAGCCGCTCGAGCGCGCGCAACAAAAAGTAGACATGGAAGCCGGCGCGGCCATCCAGGTCGGCGCCGATCAGCTTGCGGGAAAAAAGCCGCAGCGCAGCCTTGGTCTCGGCCGACAAGCGGTGGTGGCGGATGTACGGCGGGTTGGCGACGATCGCCGGGAACGGGCCGCGCGGCGGGCGCAGGACGAAGTCGCCAACCTGAACCTCCGCCAGATCCCTTGCGGTCAGGCCGCTCTCCCGTGCCTGCTCCAGCGCTGCGCGCGCGATCTCGGTGCCGCGCAGCCGGATGCCCGGCCGTAGCCGCCGGGCTGCGCGGAAAAAGGCGCCCGCCCCGACCGCAGGATCAAAGACCTCTTCGGCCCCGCCGCCCAGGACATAGGCGACCATGGCATCGGCAATCCAGTCCGGCGTCCAGAACTGACCCCGCTCCCGAAGCTTCTCCCGTTTGGCGCCTAGGGGGAGTTTCTGCACCCGATGGGCTGAACTGGTTCTCATGGCCGCTGCTCCGCTGCGCGGTCCAGGGCCGCGATCCCCTCGTCGCTGAGATGCAGTGAGCCCCCCTCAAATCGGACGTAGGGCAGAATCTTTCCGTTCTTTTCCTCGATGAACTGCGCCATCAGCGCCGGCTCGCTGCCGCTCCCGCCGACGGAATAGGCGAGCTGGTACCAAATTTTGTAGATCACCTTCCGCGTGGTTGCGCCGCTGGGGCGTGAAAGACCTGTTCTGTGGGCTCGATTGCCCCCTCCTCGATAAGCCGACAGGCCTCCTGCAGCGAGATCCCCCAGGCGCGGTCGAAGAACACCTGCCAGATGTGAATCGCTATGCGGCTGGCATCCTGCCACGCCAGCAGCGGTCCCCGGTCCTGCTTCTTGAGAATCACCGTGGGCAGCACCGCCGACTTCGCCTGCCCCAGCCTCCCTGTGCGCCGCTGGAGCTTCAGGGGCTTTCCATAAGCAGGCATGCGCTCCGCCCTCCACAGGCTGTTCTCGCATTCCAGGCCCACGACCGCGAGGTCGAGGAGGGGGCGTAGCTCCGTCTCGTGCCGAAACTGCAACGCGGCTGGCCCGCCCAGCCCGTTCACCAGCTCCTCCGCCCGCGGTAAATCGGCCCACCTGACGACCAGCAGGTCAGGTCGCTTTATACCCAGCGCCTCGGCCTGCGCCAGCCGATCGAAATATTCGTCGGAGAGGTCCTGCTGGTCCGGGGCCACGCCGCTGGGGCCATAGGCAATCGCCCAGTAGCGGCCCGTGGCGTTGATCGCCTCCGCGATTCGGTGCTCACTCCACACCCCCTGCGACCAGCGCATCAGAAAGTCGCTGCCGCGCAGGGGGCGACGCCGCCGCGCATCCGGGCCGCCATGGGGCTTCGGTTCCATTCCTCGGTAGCGAAATCATAGCCCGGATCGCGCCCGCGGACCGGTGAATTCAACGCGGCGGCAATCCGCCTCGGTCGCTAGCCCGGGCACTGCTCGCCCCGAGGTTCTCGTTCGCGCCTGGGCGCTTCGCGGGGGTCGCGCCGCTTTGCCTGCTGGCAAAATCGGCGCGAAAGGCTGCGAAATTCCGCAGGGGCAGACGCGCCAGTGGCGCGTCTGCGCCCCCGGGAAGCGAATACGGCGCGGCCCCAGCGAGGCGCAGCTCCGACTTGGGGCCTCCGGGCCCCCAAGTCGGAGTGAGCACAAGCGGGACGCGCGCCGCAGGCGCGCTGGGGCCCGCGCCAACCATTGGGTTGCGGGCACTGGCGAGCGTTCGGGTGCGACGCGCGTCGGCGCGCTGAGGGTCCTCCGCTGCGCGCCCGACTCACCGCTGCGCCGCCGCCGCCCGCCGCTGCACGAGCCAGCCGCTGCCCACGATGACTAGCGCCCCCAGCGCCAGGCCAATGAAGAATTTCAGCCGGTCGTCCATGCTTCCCCAACCCTCCCCGTAGCCGTAGATCATCACCGCGAAGCCCGCCAGCATGACCCCGCTCGGAATCCCCTGCCCCGCCAGCCTGCCGTACATCACCGTGAAAAACCCAGCAACGAACACCACGGCTCCGATCAGGTTGGCCACGACAAACACGTTCCGGCCGTGCACCCGAACCGCTTGGTCATAGGCCTTCACGTTGGCGTTGAACGCCGCTTTGGCCGCGGCCAGCTTGGCCAGGCACGCGCTATCGCCCGGCGCGCAGTCAGCCCTGGTCGCCAGCATGCTGTCTACGGTGTAGGGTGAGGCTGGCGCTGGATAAAATGCCCCGATCCCGAGCGCCACCAGCGAAACCAGGATGAACGCAGTGCCCACTCCCAGCACGACATTGAGAACCTTCACTTCTTCCTCCTTCTTGTCCGGCCAGGGCCATCCTAGCCGCTTTCGCGCCCGCGCCCGCCGCGGGCGCACAGGGCGGCGGTCCGCCCCCTCCCGCCCGGTTTGGGCCTATAATCCCAGCCATCTGGCCCAGTTGCCAGGTGAAAAGGGGAATGATTCATCATGCGCACGATAGAAAAGTCCTCTCTGGGCTGTAGCCTCGCCCTGCTCGCCCTGTTGCTGCTCGCCCCGGCGCCGGCGCGCGCCGTGGATGGCGTGACCCTCATCAGCTCCACCACCACCAGCGCCCTGCTCAATTGCCCGGCAATGTCTTCATTCCAGCTCAATCTCTGCCGCAGCGGCAGCTACCGCCTCGCCGGCAATTTCGTCGCCGCCAGCGGCTACGGCATCGCCATCACCGCCCCCAATGTCACCCTCGACCTCAACGGCTTCAGCATCACCGCCGGCGCCAACGGTGGCATCAGCGCCATCTACGGCGCCACCGACCGGCTCACCGTGGAAAACGGCAAGGTGGACGGCTTCAGCGTCGGCATCACCCTCTCGGGCGCCGGCGAGCGGGTGGATCGCGTCGCCGTCAACGCCCTCGGCGCGGCGGTCGAGATCGGCGCCGGCGCCATCTCGCACTGCATCGCCACCGGCGGCGGGGTCAATACCGCCGGCCTCACCCTCAACGGCGACGGCGCCCTGCGCGACAACGTGGTCACCGGCTTTGCCTATGGCCTGGTCGCCAGGGGCAATGACCAGATCAGCGGCAACCAGGTCGCGGTCGTGGTCACTGGCGCCGAAACCGTGGCCGTGACCATCGGCACGGGCGCCGTCGTCAACCTCTTCGACAACCAGATCACCGGCCCGGTCGCTATGCAGATTTCCGGCCAGGTCGGCTACGGCGCCAACACCTTCCAAACCGGCGGCGCCAACCCCGCGCTGATCCTGAGCGGCGGCTCGGCCACCTCCATGAACAACAACGCCTGCCTGGGCGCGGGCCCCTGCTAGGGCGGGCTCTAGCCCCGCGGCCGCGCATAGCGCTGGCTGCCGATCCACAGAAAGCTGGGCGCGATCGCCAGCATGGCGATCGAGTACCAGGGCGGCACCGTCGGCCAGGTCTGGATCACCGAGCCCAGCATGATCGCCGCGCCCAGCCCCACCACGCCCACCGCGGCGCTGCGCGCGCCGCGCGCCAGCACGGCGCAGAGGTAGCCGCCGAGCGTGTGGTACATCGCCGCCAGCGCCAGCGTGACGGCCAGAAAGACCGCCGCCCCCGGCGCGATCCAGCGCACCAGCAGGAGGTTGGTGCCGATCATCAGCGCCACCACCAGCACCATCGCCCCCACCACCGCGCCCACCCGGCGCAGGCCGGCGGCGACGCCACCGGGCACGCTCTTGCTCGCCATAGCGCCTAGCATAGCAAGCTGCCGGCCTCAGCGCTGCTGCGGCTGGTGGCCAACCCGCCCGGCCGCGTACAGCCGCGCGTCCACCCGCCCCAGCCGCCGCTCGCTGCCGTTCCGCAGCAGCCGCACATGCGCCACCCGGCCGAGGTGGTCGTTGATGGCCCACAGGTCCTCCTCCGCCGTCATCCAACCGATCCGGTCGAAGCGGGCCAGGTTCACCGGACGGGAATAGCGCCGCAGCGTCTTCTCCCGCGCCTGGTTGAAATAGTGCTCGAAATACGACATCGCCAGCTCGCGCAGGCTGCGGTACACCGGCTCGCGGAAGCGCAGCCCGGCGTAGTTGGACTTGCCGATGGCGCCCCAATGCCCCTGGCGCTTGAACACTGCGATCACGTGGTCGTCGTCGCGCACCGACTCGAAGTCCACCAGCAGGGGAGGGAAGCCCTGCACCCGCAGCGCCGCCGCCGCCAGCAGCGCCCCCTCCAGGCAATGCGCGGTGCGGTCGCGCAGCACCCGCCGGGGCGAGCGCAGCGTGTCCCCGTCGGGCTCGAGGTTGTAGGCGATCCGGGTGTCCAGAAAATGCTGGATGCGCTCGGGCGTCGCCAGCGCGCGCAGCGCCCGGGTCTCGCCGGCTTGCAGGCCGAAGGTGGGCATGGGCCAACGCCAGAGTATCCGAAATCGCCCTCTCGCGGGGGTCGCGCCGCTTTGCCTGCTGGCAAAATCGGCGCGAAGGGCTGCGAACCGGGGTCCCCGGAGCCCGCCTCGGGCTCTGGGGTGGTCGTAATTCCGCAGGGGCAGACGCGCCAGTGGCGCGTCTGCGCCCCCGGGAGACGAATTCGGCGCGGCCCCAGCGAGGCGCAGCGCCGACTTGGGGCCATGGGGTCCCCAAGTCGGCGCGAGCATGCCGCCCCGCGCTGTTACAGCGGGGCGGCTCACAAGCGGGACGCGCGCCGCACCGGCCTGGCGCTGCTACAGCCGGGCCGGGCAGGCGCGCTGGGGCCCGCGCCCACCATTAGCCCAAGTACGGCCCGGGCGCGGCCAGTGCGCTGGCCAGTTGCTCCAAAAACGCCGCCCCGTGGGCGCCGCTGACCACGCGGTGGTCGCAGCTCAGGGTGCAGGTCAGCATGGGCCGCACCTCGGCCCGCCCGGCCACCGCCACCACCCGGTCGGCGACCCCGCCCACCGCCAGTATCGCCGCCTGCGGCGCGTTGATGATGGCGGTGAACGAGGTCACGTGGAACATGCCCAGGTTGCTGAGCGTGAACGTCGCCCCGGCCAGGTCCGCGCCCTGCAAGTGCCGCCCCCGCGCCCGCTCCGCCAGCTCCTGCCGCCGCGCCGCGATGGCGGCCACGCTCGCCTGGTCGGCGTGCGCGATCACCGGCGCCACCACCCCGTCCTCCACCGCGATCGCCAGCCCCATATGGATCTCGCTGTGCCTGCGGATCCCCTCCGGCGTCCAACTCGCGTTCAGCCGCGGATGGTCGCGCAGCACGCGCGCCACAATGGCGATCAGCAGGTCGGTCAGGGTGGCGCGCGTGCCCGCCTGCTGCAGCCGCTCCCGCGCCGCCTGCAGCGGCCCCGCCTCCAGCTCGCGCACCACGAAGAAATGCGGCACCTGGGTCCAGCTCGCGGTGGTGCGCTCGGCCATCAGCCGGCCCACCGCGGTCGGCGCCTCCAGCGCCGCCTCGGTGCCGGCGGCGGCGGCCGGCGCGGCGGCCGGCGCGGCCCCGGCCGCCAGCACATCGGCCTCGGTGATGGCGCCGTTGGCTCCGGTGCCCACCAGGCCGGCCAAGTCCACCCCGCGCTCCCGCGCCAGCCGCCGCGCCTTGGGCGTGGCCGCCACCGCCCCCGGCCGCGCCGCCCCTGCCGCCGGCGCCGGTGCCGCCGCCGCGACCGCCGCCGCGGGGGCTGCCGCCGCCACCGCCGCCGCGGGCACGCTCTCGCCCGGCGCCAGCACCCAGGCGATGGTCCGCCCCACCGGCACCACCTCGCCCGGCGCGGCCTGCACCCCCGCCAGCACCCCCGCCGCCGGCGACTCCACCTCCACCACCGCCTTGTCGGTCTCGACCTCGGCCAGCACCTCGCCCGCGGCCACCGCCTCGCCCTCCTGCTTGCGCCAAGCCACAAGCTTTCCGGTTTCCTGCATCAACTCCAGTGCCGGCATGACAATGCTGGTAGGCATGGCTCTCCTTCGGCGCGGCAAGCCCGCGCTGCGATGATGTTGGTACATGCGGGCGGGGCGCTCAGCGCGCCACGCCCGCGCCCTCGCGCTGCGCTCCCGCCACCACCGCCGCCGCCGGCGCGCCCGCCGCCGGCGCCGGCGGGGCCGAGCCGTCGTCGCTCTGCTTCACCCCCGCCATCGGCCCGTGCACGGTGACATAGGGCTGCCCCACGATCAGCAGCTCCTCCGCCGGAAAGCGCGTGATCACCTCGTGCCCGGTCGCGGTCACCACGATCTCCTCCTCGATGCGGGCCGCGCTCCAGCCGTCCTTGGCCGGCCAGAACGTCTCCAGCGCGAACACCATCCCCGGCTTGATCTCGTGGGAATGCTCCAGCGATACCAGCCGGCTGATCACCGGCTTCTCCCAGATCGCCAGCCCGATGCCGTGCCCGAACTGCAGCGCGAACGCCGCCTCCTCGCTGGGGAAGCCGAACTCCTGCGCCTTGGGCCACACCGAGGCGATCTCCGCCGTGGTCCGCCCCGGCCGCACCAGGTCGATCGCCGCGTCCAGGTACTCGCGGCAGCGGCGGTAGGCGTCCACCATGCCCGGCGAGGCGTAGCCCACGCAGAAGGTGCGGTAGTAGCAGGTCCGGTAGCCCATGTAGGATTGCAGAATGTCGTAGTACACCGGGTCGCCCGGCCGCAGCATGCGGTCGGAGAACACGTGCGGGTGCGGGCTGCAGCGCTCCCCCGAGATGGCGTTGATCGCCTCCACGTACTCCGAGCCCAGGTCGTAGAGCACCTTGTTGGCCAGCGCCACCGCCTGGTTCTCCTTCATCCCCGGCCGCATCGCCCGGTAGAGCTCGTCGTAGGCCGCGTCCACCATCGCCGCCGCCGTGTTCAGCAGCGTGATCTCGTCCTCGGTCTTGATCACGCGCGCGTCCGACATGAGCTGCTGCCCGTCCACGATGGTCAGCCCCTCGCGCTGCAGCGCGAACAGCACCGGCGGCTCGACCACGTCCACCCCCACCGGCTCCTTGTGCAGCCCGCGCGCCTCCAGCTCCACCCGGATCTTGCGCGCCACATCCTCGGCCCGCCCCATCTCCGGCGACATCGCCCCCCGCAGCAGCGCGATGCCGGCCTGCGAGCGCTCCCCCAGCCAGGGGCAGTTGAGCTGGTGGTGCCGCGCCGCCGAACCGAAATCCCACAGCAGCGGCAGCCCGTTCTGCGGCAGCAGCGCGAAGCGGCTGATCTTGTCCTGCGCCCAGGTCCCGATGTGGGTCGAGGTCAGGTAGCGCACGTTGTTCATGTCGAAGCACAGCAGCGCCCCCAGCTCCGACCGCGCCAGCTCGGCCTGCGCCCGCGCCAGCCGCTCCCGCCGCAGCCGGTCGAAATCCACCCGCTGTTCCCAATCCACCGCCATCGTGCCGTGTGTGCGCAGTGCCATCGCCCCCCCTAGTTCTTCTCGCAGAGCGCGCGCGCCGCTTCGAACACGCCGCGCTCGTCCGGAACGGTCAGATCCTCCAGCGCCGGCGAGAACGGAATCGGCACGTGCATCGCCGCCATCCGCTTGACCGGCGCCTCCAGCCCATAGAAGGCGCCCTCGGCGATCACCGCCGCCAGCTCAGCCGACACCCCGTAGCGGCCATAGCCCTCGTCCAGCACCATGGCCCGCCCGGTCTTGCTGACCGAATCAATCAGCGTCTGCTCGTCCAGCGGCCAGGTCGTGCGCGGATCCACCACCTCGGCGCTGATGCCGATCTCCGCCAGCAGCTTGGCCGCCGCCAGCGCCACCTGCACCATGCTGCTGGTCGCCACCAGGGTGATGTCGCTGCCCGCCAGCTTCACGTCCGCCACCCCCAGCGGCAGCGTGTACTCCTCCACCGGCACCGGCCCCTTGAGCTTGTACATCATCTTGTCTTCGAAAAACACCACCGGGTTGTCGTCCCGGATGGCCGCCTTCAGCAGCCCCTTGGCGTCGTAGGGGGTGGACGGCAGCACCACCTTGAGCCCGGGAATGTGGCTGAACAGCGCGTGCAGCGACTGCGAGTGCTGCGCCGCCGAGCGCCGCGCCGCCCCCAGCGTAGTGCGCATCACCATCGGCACCCGCCAGTGCCCGCCCGACATGTAATGGATCTTGGCCGCCTGGTTGGCCATCTGGTCCATGGTCAGGGTGATGAAATCGCCGAACATGATGTCGGCCACCGGCCGCAGCCCGGTCATCGCCGCCCCCACCGCCAAGCCGGTGAAGCCGGCCTCGGAGATGGGCGTGTCCAGCACCCGCTCCGGGCCGAACTCCTGCACCAGCCCGGTCAGCACCTTGAAGGCGGTCCCCGCCTCGGCGATGTCCTCGCCCAGGATCAGCACCCGCGCGTCGCGCCGCATCTCCTCCGCCAGCGCCTCGCGCACCGCCTCGCCAAACGTAATCTCCCGCACCGCTGTTTCCGGCCCTGTGGTTTCAGGCATAGACGTCCTGGCTGACCTCCTCCGCCCGGGGAAACGGGGCGGCCAGGGCGAAGGCCACCGCCGCCTCCATCTCCTGTTGCACCTCGGCCCGCATCTGCTCCAGCCCCGCCGCCTCGGCCAAGCCCTGCTGCTGCAGCCAGGCGCCCAGGTTGGGGATGGGATCCTGCTGGGTCATCCACTGCTGCTCCTCCTGCTTGGAGCGGTAGTAGTCGCGGCTCACATCGCCCACGTGGTGGCCGCGGAAACGGTAGGTGTGGCACAGCAAAAACGCCGGCCCCCCGCCCCGCCGCGCCCGCTCCACCAGCGGCGCCGCCGCCGCGTACACCGCCCGCACGTCCTGCCCGTCCACCGTCTCCGTCCGGATGCCGAACGCCGCCGGCCGCGCCTCGATCTCCCCCGCGGTGGTCTCCTTGTAGTGGGTGTACTCGTTGTACTGGTTGTTCTCGCAGGCGTAGATCACCGGCAGTTTCCACAACTGCGCCAAGTTCATCACCTCGTAGAGCAGCCCCTGCCCCAGCGCCCCCTCGCCGAAAAAGCACACCGCCACCCGCCCATTCCGCAGCCGCTGCGCGGAGAAGGCGGCGCCGGTGGCGATGGCCGCGCTCCCGCCCACGATGGCGTTGGCCCCCAGGTTGCCGGTGGCCGGGTCGGCGATGTGCATCGAGCCCCCCTTGCCCCGGCAGTAGCCCGCCTCCTTGCCCAGCAGCTCGGCGAACATGCGGTCCGGCTGCGCCCCCTTGGCTAGGCAGTGCCCGTGCCCGCGGTGGGTGCTGGTGATGTAGTCCTCCCGCGTCAGCGCCTCGCAGATGCCCACCGCCACCGCCTCCTGGCCCACGTAGAGGTGCGCCAGCCCCGGCATCAGCGCCCGCGTGTAGAGGTCGTTCACCCGCTCCTCGAACAGGCGGATCATCAACATGCGGCGATACGCCCGCAGCCAGCGCTCCCCCTCCCCCGCGCTCGGGTCCGGCGCGGCGGCCGCCCCTCCCGGGGCAACGTGTGTGCTCATCGTGCCTCCTCCGTGCGCGTCGCCACCCCCGCCAGGCGCGCCAACACCTCGAACACCACCGCGAAATCCTGCTTCTCCAGCCCCAGCCCCCGCGCCGCCGTCAAGAATTCGTTGCTGATCGCGGTGGTGGGCAGCGGCACGCTCAACTGCCGCCCCATCTCCAGCGCCAGCAGCATGTCCTTCTGCATCATGGTCACGTCGAACCACGCCTCCGCCGGCATCCCCAGCACGAACGGCCCGCGGTACTTCACCATCGGCGACGCCGCCGCGCTGTTCACCAGCACCTCCACCGCCGTGGCGCGCGCAATCCCGCTCTTCTCCGCCAGCAGCACCCCCTCCGAGAAGGCCATCATCTGCACCGCCAGGCTCAGGTTGCAGGCGATCTTCATCGCCAGCGCCAGCCCGTTCCCGCCCACGTAGGTCACCCGCGGCCCCAGGTCTTGCAGCAGCGGCTTGACCCGCTCGAACGTCTCCCGCCGCCCCCCCGCCATCACCGACAGCTCGCCCTTCTCCAGCGTGATCACGCTGCCCGACACCGGCGTGTCCAGCATGTCGGCGCCCCGCTCCCGCACCCGCGCCGCCAGCTTCCGGCTCACCTCCGGGCTGGCCGTGGTCAGGTCGCACAGCACTTGCCCCGTGCCCAAGCCCGCCAGCAGCCCGTCCTCGCCCTCGGCCACCGCCAGCAGCGCCGCCGAGTTGGTCACCATCGAAAACACCACCTCGGCCCCCGCCGCCGCCTCCCGCGGCGTCGCCGCCCACTGCATCCCGGCCGCCATCAGCCCCTCTGCCTTCGCCCGCGTCCGGTTGTAGCCGGTCACCGTGTGTCCCTGGCGCAGCAAGCGCCCCACCATCGGGCCTCCCATGGTTCCCAAGCCGATAAACCCCAGTCGTGCCATCGTCGTTCCCCGCTGCGGGCGCTACCGCGCCCCGGAATCCTCCCGCACCTGCACCAGGTGCGACCGCATCGCCTCCCGCGCCTGTTCCGGGTTGTGCGCCTCCACCGCCGCCAGGATGCGGCGATGGTGGAATTGCCCCCGCTCCGGCCCTCCCGCCAAATTGAAAATCCGCATCCGCTGCTCCCGCAGCAGCCACACGATCGAATCAATCAGCGCCAGGATCAGCGGGTTGTCCGCCGCCTCCGCCAGCGTCAGGTGAAAGTCCAGGTCGGCCTCGATGAACGCCTCCGGGTCCTGGCGCGACTGCTCCATCGTCTCGAAGGCCTCGCGCAGCGTCGCCAGGTGGCTCTCGCCCGCCCGTTCCGCCGCCAGCGCCGCGATGTCCGGCTCGATCACCCCGCGCACCTCGGCCAGCCGCACCAGCCCCTCGGCGTCGAATTTCACCAGCATGTCCAGCGACTGCCGGATGCCCTGGAAGCGGTTGTTGGTGATGAACGTCCCCCGCCCGGTGTAGGCCTCCACCAGCCCCTTTTCCCGCAGCGCCTTCACCGCCTCCCGCACCGCCGTCCGGCTCACCCCGAACCGCTGCGCCAAGTCCCGCTCCGCCGGCAACTGGTCGCCCGGCTTCAGCGTCCCCTGCAGGATCGAGTCCTCGATCTGCTGCATGATCTGTTCGTAAAGGCGTGAGCTGTGTAGTGTCTTATACATCACGAATGGTAGTACCACCATACCATAGGACAGGTGGACCCTCTTCTCCTTTTTTTACTGGATCGAAATCGTCTTGATGTTCGTGAATTCCCGAATGCCGTGGCCTCCCAGTTCCCGTCCCAATCCCGACCGCTTCACCCCTCCAAACGGCAGCCGCGGATCGGAGGCGACCATCTGGTTGACGGCTACCAAGCCCGCCTCGATCTCGGCGATGAAGCGCGCTTGCTCGCCCCCATCCTGGGTCCACACGCTCGCCCCCAGGCCGAAGCGGGTGTCATTGGCGAGGCGGATGGCGTCGTCGAGGTCGCGCGCGGTGAAGAGGCAGGCGACCGGGCCGAACAGCTCCTCGCGGTAGGCGGGCGCGGTCGGCGGAATGTCGGTCAGCACCGTGGGAGGATAGTAACTCCCCGGCCCCGGCAGGGGCTCGCCGCCGGTCAGCAGCCGCGCGCCGGCGGCCACGCTGGCGCGCACCGCCTCGTCCAGCGACCGCACCGCCGCCGCCGACGACAGCGGCCCCACCTCGGTCGCCGCCTCCAGCGGGTCGCCCACCCGCAGCCCCGCCATCCGCGCCACGAAGCGCCGCGTGAACTCCTCCGCCACCGGCGCCGCCACGATGAAGCGCTTGGCGGCAATGCAGCTCTGCCCGTTGTTCTGCACCCGCGCCGTCACTGCCGCCGCCACCGCCGCCTCCAGGTCGGCGCTGGGCATCACCACGAAAGGGTCGCTCCCGCCCAGCTCCAGCACCACTTTCTTGATCTGCCGCGCCGCCGCCACCCCCACCTCGATCCCCGCCTGTTCGCTGCCGGTCAAGCTGGCGGCGGCGATGCGCGGGTCGGCCAGCAGCCCGGCCACCGCCCCCGAGCCCACCAAAAGCGTCTGGAACACCCCTTCCGGAAACCCCGCCTCGGCGAACACCTGCTCGATCGCCAGCGCGCACTGCGGCACATTGGAGGCGTGCTTCAGCAGCATGGTGTTGCCCGCCATCAGCGCCGGCGCGGCGCAGCGGAACAACTGCCAGAAGGGGAAGTTCCACGGCATGACTGCCAGTATGGGCCCCAACGGGAGGTAACGCACATAGCTCTGCCGCGCCGACGTCTCGACCGGCTCGTCGGCCAGATACCCGGCGGCGTGCTCGGCGAAGTGGCGGCACGCCCAGGCGCACTTCCCCGCCTCCGCCACCGCCGCCGCCAGCGGCTTGCCCATCTCCAGCGTCATCGTCCGCCCCAGCGCTTGCTGGTCGCGCTCCAGGATCGCCGCCGCCGCCCGCAGCCAGCCCGCGCGCTCGGCAAAGCTCGTCCGCCGATAGCCGGTATAGGCCTGCGCCGAGCGCTCCACCCGCTGGGCGGTCTCTTCGGCAGTCAGCGCCGCATACGTCTGCATCACCGCGCCGGTGGTTGGATTCACGCTCTGCATCGCCGTCCCTTTTGGTCGAACCACCCTACCATGAACCTTGCCCCATCACAAGCCACAGTCCGACATGAAATTTATTTTCTTACTCGCGCTACTGCAAGCTCCGGCATTCCTGAATGTTTTGTAATTTTTTCTTGACACGTCTCCGCCAATCGGTGTACTGGTTGGACCGGTATGATGGTGTGTCAGTTGATGCACCCGTCAGCGGCCAGTGACCGGTCCGCTGAGGGGGGTGCTTGCGGCTGTGCGGTCAATCTCTGGGAAAGGTGCGGTGCCCCCATGCGCTCTCGTCTCAACCTCCTCCTCCAGTCCGGTTGCCTGGGTCTGATCTCGCTGCTGCTCCTGGCTCCGGCGCTGCGGTTGGCGGCCCAGTCCTCCACCGCCGCCCTCCAGGGCACGGTCAAGGACGCCTCCGGAGCGGTCATTCCCGGAGCCACCCTGCAGGCCACCAACATCGCCACCGGCATCGTGCAGACCGCCACCACCGACGCCCGCGGCCTCTTCCGCTTCCCCGCGCTGCCCAGCGGCACCTACCTCCTGCGCGCCGAGAAGGCCGGCTTTAAGGCGGTGCTGCAGCAGGGCATTGCGCTCTCCGTCGCCAGCAGCCGCGTGGTGGACTTCACCCTGCCGGTGGGCCAGTCCAGCCAAAGCATCACCGTCAGCGCCGCCGCCCTCCAGGTCAACACCACCAGCGCCCAGGTCTCCACCCTGATCAACCAAAACCAGGTGACCCAGTTGCCCCTCAACGGCCGCGACGTCGAACAACTGGTGCTGCTCGCCCCCGGGGTCAACGTCTACACCGGCATCTTCCAGGGCGCCTTCTACGGCGGCGGCTTCACCTACACCGTCGCCGGCGCCCGCCCCAACGGCCAGGGCGAGGAACTCGACGACTCCGACGTGCAGAACTACTACAACCACGGCTCCGGCGCCGGCTCGCTCAACACCGCCATGGGCGCCGACGCCATCAGCGAGTTCCGCATCCTGACCAACACCTATAGCGCCCAGTACGGCGGCAACGGCTCCGAGCTGGTCGAGGTCACCAAGTCCGGCACCAACCAGTTGCACGGCACCGTCTACGAGTTCCTGCGCAACAACTCGCTCGACGCCAACAACTACTTCAACAACGCCGCCGGCAAGAAAAACCCCGCCTTCCGCCGCAACCAGTTCGGCGTCGCCCTGGGCGGCCCCATCAAGAAGAACAAGATGTTCTTCTTCGTCAACTACGAGGGGCTGCGCCAGGCGGTGGGCGAGACCGACATCCTCAGCCTGCCCGACGCCAACGCCCACCAGGGCTACCTGCCCAACGGCGCCGGGGCCGAGGTCTGCGTCAACCAATCCACCATCGTCTATCCCAGCCCCGCCTGCGCCGCCACCATCCCCGCTTCGGTGCAGCCCTTCCTCAACTTTTACACCAAGTCCTTCCCCCTCCCCACCACCGAGCTCTCCCGCGGCGGCCTGCCCACCGGCGTGGGCCAGGAGGTGGTGACCCCCACCCAGACCGGCAACGAAAACTACCTCATCACCCGCCTGGACTGGAACCCCACCGCCAGCGACTCCCTCTTCGCGCGCTTCCTCGGCGACTTCGCCCAGCTCCACGAGCCCAGCGGCGGCACCCTGCCCGGCGTCTGGCCCTCGCTCAGCCGCAACCGCAACCAGTTCTTCACCGTCGAGGAGAAGCACATCTTCTCCCCCAACCTCTACAACTCGGTCCGCTTCTACTTCTCCCGCCCCTTCCAGGACAGCGCCACCGGCATCAACTCCTACCCCATCTTCCAGTACTACCCCGGCGCCGGGCTGGTGGATGGCGGCATGAGCATCGCCGGCATCACCGGCTTCGGCACCGCCGCCCCCGGCCCCTGGCACTTCATCCAGAACAAGTTCGCCGAGGGCGACGACGTCATCTGGAACCACGGCAACCACAACATCGAGTTCGGCGGCCAGGTCGAGCGCATCCAGAACAACGTCTGGTCGCCCGTGCCCGGCCAAGGCAGCTGGGCCTTCCAGGGCCTGACCCAGTTCCTCACCGCCGTGCCCTTCGACTTCAGCGGCATCCTGCCCGACGCCAGCGGCAAGCCCCAGGACAACGCCCTGCGCGACTTCCGCGAGCTCGACTTCTCCTTCTACGGCCAGGACAACTGGCAACTCACCCCCTCCCTCACCCTCAACCTCGGCCTGCGCTGGGAGCCCACCACCAACCCGGTGGACACCGCCGGCGACCTGCACTCCATCATCAACGCCCCGTTCGGCACCTACGCCAACGTGCCCCACGTCTTCGCCACCAACCCCTCGCTCAAGAATTTCGACCCCCGCATCGGCCTCGCCTGGTCGCCCTCGCCCAAGTCCAACACCGCCGTGCGCGCCGGCTTCGGCATCTTCCACGACATCCTCGCCGCGCGCGACTACGCCGCCGAGTACTACAACAACCCGCCCTTCCAGGCCGGCACCGTCTTCAACCCCACCACCTTTCCCGTCATCCCCACCGTGGGCTCCTCCACCCCCCCCACCCAGTCCTTCGGCATCAACTACTACCTCAAGAGCACTCCCTACGTGGAGCAGTGGAACCTCACCGTGCAGCGCCAGATCCTCAAGAACACCATCGCCTCCATCGGCTACGTCGGCTCCAATGGTGTCCACCTGCTGGCCGAGAACGACGCCAACTACCCCATCCCGGTGAAGGGCACCGACGGCCAAATGCAATTCTCCAGCCTGCAGACCATCAAGGGCCGCACCTCCATCGTCATGAACCCGCTGCTCAACCCCGCCTTCGGGGCGCTGCAGATCGGCTACTCCAGCGGCTGGTCCAAATACAATTCCGCCCAAATCGCCCTCGACACCCACCAGGGCGCCTGGGACGGCCACCTCTCCTACACCTACTCCTCCTGCGTGGACAACGACTCCGGCAGCTACTTCGTGGACGGCGGCACGGTGTTCTCCAATCCCCTCAACTACAACGCCGACCGCGGCTGGTGCTCCTTCTACCTGCGCAACAGCCTCACCATGAATACCGTCTACCGCCTCCCCTTCTCCGGCAACGGCCTGGTCAGCGGCTGGCAGGTGAGCGGCATCTACAGCTACCACAGCGGCTTCCCGGTGAGCGTGAGCGACGGCTTCGCCCAGGCCTTCAGCGGCGGCGGCGCCAACCGCCCCAACGCCGTGGCCGCCTGCAACCCGGTTGACCCCAATCCCAAGGCGGGCAACGGCGTCTTCTGGCTCAACTCCGCTTGCTTCACCCTGCCGCCGGTGGGCGAGCTGGGCAACGTCGGGCGCAACAGCATCATCGGCCCCGGCTACTCCGATGTGGACTTCGCCCTTTCCAAGACCACCCACGTCCCCAGCATCTCCGAGGCCTTCGCCGTGCAGTTCCGCGCCGAGGCCTACAACATCTTCAACCATGCCAACTTTGCCAACCCCAACGGCGGCCTGTTCGTGCAGCAAACCGTCTCCGGCAACGCCACCGGCGGCGGCTTGCCCAGCCCCATCGCCGGCCAAATCTTCGGCATCGTGGGCAATCCCCGGCAACTCCAGTTCGCTCTGAAGTTCCTGTTCTAGCCTGGTTCGCGCCGGCCGCAGGGGCGCTGCGCTCCTCCGGCCGGTCCCCGTTTCCGGAGGTCGCCGTGCCCATCCCATCCCACCTGCGCCCATCCCGCCTGCGCTTGGCCTCGCTGCTCGCTGCGGCGCTGCTCGCCCTCCCGCTGGCCGCGCAGAACCCCTGCGCCGCCGCCCACGACCTGCGCCTGGTCAACGGCGTCATCCACACCATGGATGCGCACCAGCGCATCGTGCATGAGGTCACCATCCAGGAGGGCCGCTTCGCCTACGTCGGCGCCGCCGCCGGCCACGCCCTCGACCCCTGCACCCGCACCATTGACCTGCACGGCCGCACCGTCGTCCCCGGCCTCATCGACAACCACAACCACATCGTCCTGTTCGGCATGCGCCCCGGCCATGGCATCCGCCTGGAGACCGCCCAGAGCATCCCCCAGGCCATGGCCATCCTCCGCCACCGCGCCCTGCAGGAGCCCGCCGGCGCCTGGGTCACCACCCTCGGCGATTGGACCCCGCATCAGTTCACCGAGAACCGCCTCCCCACCCCCGCCGAGATCGATCACGCCGTCGGCGATCACCCCGTGCTGATTGATCCCGCCGGCGCTCCGGCGGTGGCCAACACCCTCGCCCAGAAGTTCTTCGCCGCCAAGGGCATCCCCATCGGCCCCAACGGCACCATCGCCCCGGGCGCGCCCCTCAACGACGCCCTCAATGCCCTGCGCGCCATCCAGACCTTCGCCAGCGAGCTGCAAAGCCAGCAGTACGCCATGCGCTACGTCGCCCGCTACGGCCTCACCACCAACGTCGACACCGGCGCCTTCCCCCTGCCCGGCACGCCCGACCTGCAGGGCGCCCGCTCCATCCCCGGGCTCGAAAGCCTGAACTCGTGGACCATGTACAACGCCCTCCTGCAACTGCATCGCGAGCACAAGATGCTGGTGCGGGTGCGCATCTATTTCCTGCCCACCGACACCGCCATGAACGTGCCCATGCTGCACACGTTCCTCATCAACAACTTCCCCGGCCTCGGCGACAACATGCTGCGCCTCTCCGGCATCGGCGAGTTTGCCAACTCCTGGTTCGCCAACTGGGCCGCCGGCCAGCACCCCGCCAACTACGAGGCGGCGCTGTTGCAGGTGGCCAAGTACGGCTGGCCCTTCCAGCAGCACAGCCTCTCGCTCGCCGAAGACAAGTTCGCCACCACCACCTTCGAGCAGGTCAACGCCGTCACCCCCATCGCCCCCCTGCGCTGGGCCGTCGCCCACGTCCCCTACATTGACCTTCCCACCCTGGAACGCCTCAAGGCCATCGGCGCCGGCGTCGCCGTCCACGGCTGGAAATATCTCACCGGCCCGGGCGGTCCCATCCCCGCCGGCCCCCCCTACCGCACCGTGCTCGCCAGCGGCATCCACACCGGCGCCGGCTCCGACGCCGCCGCCATCTCCGTCTTCGATCCCTGGCTTATCATCTACTACATGGTCACCGGCAAGGATGCCGCCGGCCAACTCATCAACCCCGGCCAAACCATCACCCGCCAGCAGGCCCTCACCCTCTACACCGCCGACAACGGCTGGTTCTTCCACGAGACCAAGGACTTGGGCACCATCCAAACCGGCAAGTTCGGCGATCTGGTGGTGCTCAACCACGATTACTTCGATCCCGCCCGGGTCTCCGACGCCGGCATCAAGCAGATCCACTCCCTGCTCACCGTGGTCGGCGGCCGCGTCGTCTACAGCGAGATGCCCGGCATCGCCGCCACCACCGCCCAATGATCCCCAAGGAATCCGCCATCATGAAGCCCGCCATGAACCCAGCGCCGCGCCGCTCCCGCCCCGCCGCCTTTGCCACCCTGCTGGCGGCCGCCGCCCTCTTCGCCCTGCCCGCCGCCGCCCAGCAGAGTCCCTGCAGTTGGTCGCGCGACCTCCACTTGGTCAACGGCGTCATCCACACCATGGACCCCAGCCACCCCATCGTCCATGAGGTCGCTATCCAGGATGGCAAGTTCGCCTATGTCGGCCCCCTGGGTGGCCGCCAGCTCAACCCCTGCACCCAAACCATCGATCTGCACGGCCGCACCGTCGTCCCCGGCTTGATGGACGACCACAACCACTTCATCCTGTTCAGCATCCGCGTCGGCAATGACATCCGCCTGGAGACCGCCACCACCATTCCCCAGGCCCTGGCGCTGCTCCAGCACCGCGCCCGCACCGTGCCCGCCGGCGCCTGGGTCTCCACCATCGGCGACTGGCTCCCCCGCCAGTTCCAGGAAAACCGCGACCCCACCCTGGCCGAGCTCGATCGCGCCGTTCCCCACCACCCCGTGCTGATCGTGCCCGCCTTCGGCACCGCCGTGACCAACAGCCTGGGCAAGCAGTTCTTCGCCAGCCACGGCGTCGCCGTCAGCCCCGCCGGCATCATCGCCCCCGGCGATGCCACCAACGCCGCCATCGCCGCCCTGCGCACCATCCAGACCCCCGCCGACCTCGTCCGCGGCACCCGCTACGCCCAGTCCTATATGCTGCGCTACGGCGTCACCACCAGCGTGGATATGGGCTTCTTCGCCCTCCCCGGCAGCCCCGACCTGCAAGACACCCAGGCCATCGCCACCATCGCCAGCGCCAATCCCTGGACCGCCTACAACACCGTCGCTGCCATGGACCGCGACCACACCCTCAAGGAACGCGTTCGCCTCTTCATCATCTCCCAAGACCAGGACGCCAGCCTGCCGGTGCTGCACCAGCGCCTGGACGACACCTTCCCCGATTTCGGCGACAACCGCCTGCGCATCTCCGGCATCGGCGAATTCGCCACCCCTTGGTTCGGCCTCAACTGGCAGCAGGGCCAGCGCCCCCAGAACTTCGTCGCCGCCCTCAAGCTGATCGCCGCCCACGGCTGGACCTACCAGCAGCACACCCTCTCCAACGCCGAGGTCCAGTTCACCGCCGACAGCTATGAGCAGGTCAACGCCGTCACCCCCATCGCCAAACTGCACTGGTCCATCGCCCACGTGCCCACCATCGAGCCCGCCACCCTGGCGGCGATGAAGCGCATCGGCGTCGGCCTCGCCCTGCACGGCTGGCGCTACCTCGGCGGCGCCGGCGGGGGCGGCGGCCAGCCCGCCACCCTGCCCGCCGGCCCCCCCTTCCGCACCGTGCTCGCCAGCGGCATCCACGTCGGCGCCGGCTCCGATGCCGGCGACTTCGCCTCGCTCGATCCCTTCCTCGACCTCTATTACATGATCACCGGCCGCGACGTGACCGGCGCTCTCATCAACAACGGCGAACAGGTGACCCGCGAGCAGGCCATGGAGCTCTACACCACCGACAATAGCTGGTTCTTCCCCGGCGGCGACCAGCTCGGCTCCATCCAGCCCGGCAAGCTGGGCGATCTCGTCGTCCTCAGCGCCGACTACTTCAATCCCGCCCAGGTCAGCGACGCCGGCCTCAAGCAACTGCACTCCGTGCTCACCGTCGTCGGCGGCCGCGTCGTCTACAGCGACATTCCCGGCACAACGCCGGTCTCGGGTCACTGACATGCGAACACGGCTTGGTTTCGTCCTCCTCGCCACGGCCGCCACGGCCGCCATAGTCGCGGCTCTTCCCGCCAACGCGCAGCAGGGCCCATGTCGTTCGTCGCGCGATTTGCGCCTGGTCAACGGCGACATCCACACCATGGACGCCCGCCACCCCATCGTCCACGAGGTCACCATCCAAGAGGGGAGCTTCGCCTACGTCGGCCCCCTCGGCGACCACAAGCTCAACCCCTGCACCCAGACCATAGACCTGCACGGCCGCACCGTCGTGCCCGGCCTGATTGACGACCACAACCACTTCATCCTGTTCAGCATCCGTCCCGGCCACGACATCCGCCTGGAGACGGCGACCACCATCCCGCAGGCGATGGCGCTGCTCGCCCACCGCGCCCACACCCTGCCCCCGGGCGCCTGGGTCTCGACCATCGGCGATTGGCGCCCGCGCCAGTTCCAGGAAGACCGCGACCCCACCCTCGCCGAGCTCGACCGCGCTGTTCCCCACCACCCCGTCCTGATCGTGCCCGCCTCCGGGCCCTCCATCACCAACTCCCTGGGCAAGCGTTTCTTCCAGGCCCAGGGCATCGCCGTCAGCCCCGCCGGCGTCATCGCCGCCAACCGGCCCACCTACGCCGCCATTGACGCCCTGCGCCACCTCCAGACCTTTGGCGATGTCCTCCAGGGCACCAAGTACGCCCAGTCCTACATGCTGCGCTACGGCGTCACCACCAGCGTGGACATGGGCTTTTTCGCCCTCCCCGGCAGCCCCGGCCTGCAGGACGACCAGGCCACCGCCAGCATCGCCAGCGCCAATCCCTGGACCGCCTACAACGCCGTTCTCGCCCTCGACCGCCAGCACGCCCTGGACGAGCGCGTCCGCCTGTTTATCATCACCGAAGACCAGACCTTCAACCTGCCCATGCTGCGGGCGATGATGAACAACCTCTCCCCCGACTTCGGCGACAACATGCTGCGCGTCTCCGGCATCGGCGAGTTCTCCACCCCCTGGTTCGGCCTCAACTGGCAGAACGGCCAGCGCCCCGCCACCTTCGAGGCCGCCCTCGAACTCATCGCCCGGCACGGCTGGACCTACCAGCAGCACACCGGCTCCGGCATCGAGGTGCAGTACACGGCGGATATGTACCAGCGCGTCAACGCCGCCATCCCCATCGCCAAGCTCCACTGGTCCATCGCCCACGTGCCCACCATCACCCCCGGCACCATCCAGGCGATGAAAAAGATCAACGTCGGCCTGGCCCTGCATGCCGGCCGCTATCTCGGCGGCGGCCGCGGCCCCCAGGGTCCGGGCGCGCCCCCCGCCGGCCCCCTCTTCCGCACCGTGCTCGCCAGCGGCGTCCACACCGGCGGCGGCTCCGACGCCGGCGACTTCGCCGTGCTCGATCCCTTCCTCGACCTGTACTATATGGTCACCGGCCGGGACGTCACCGGCGCCCTCATCAACCGCGGCGAACAGGTCACCCGCGAGCAGGCCATGGAGCTTTACACTACCGACAATAGCTGGTTCTTCCCCGGCGGCGACCAGCTCGGCTCCATCCAGCCCGGCAAGCGCGCCGACCTCGCCGTCCTCAGCGCCGACTACTTCGATCCCGCCCAGGTCAGCGACGCCGGCCTCAAGCAACTGCATGCGGTACTCACCGTGGTCGGCGGCCGCATCGTCTACCAGGAAGCCTCGCACTAATGCACCACGTCCTCCCTGCCAGTCAGATCCAGCCCCAACCCGCCTACGCCGGCCACAGCCACGGCTTCGCCCGTGCCTCCCTGGTGGACCGCGCCGCCGGCTCCGTCCACATGGGCCTCGGCCTCTGCCAGCTCGATCCCGGCGGCTCCCTCGACTCCCACCTGCATTCCTTCGAGGAGAGCTTCTACGTGCTCGAGGGCGAGCCCACCCTGCTCATGGAGGGCCGCAGCTACACCCTCCTTCCCGGCGCCTGCGGCTTCGTCCCCGTGGGCGTGCCCCACGCCTGGCGCGGCGCCGCCCGCGCCCGCGCCCGCTGGATTGACATGCTCTCCCCCCAGCCCCGCGAGCCCGGCCACCCCGACGACACCTTCTTCCTCGGCCCCCCCGCCGGCCTCGAGCCCCAGCCCCTCGACATCCGCGACCCCCGCTTCTGGAACGTCTTCCGCATGGTGGACTCCGACATCCAGGTGGAAAAGCTCCGCGTCGGCGCCGCCCTGGACGCCCCCACCGTCTCCGCCAGCATGGCCACCGCCCTGCTCGTCTACAGCGGCATCGCCGTCAAAATGCTGGTGGACCAGCGCCTCGGCTGCAACCTCTCCTCCATGTTCATGGTCGAGTACCAGCCCGGCGGCGCCGCCCACCTCCACGACCACCCGCTCGAGGAGTCCTACTACATCCTCGAGGGCGAGGTCGAGGCCATCGGCGACGGCAAAAGCTACCTGCTGCGCGCCGGCGACCTGTTCTGGACCGGCGTGGGCTGCATCCACGCCTTTTACAACCGCACCGCCGGCACCGTGCGCTGGCTCGAAACCCAGTCCCCCCAGCCCCCGGCGCGCTACTCCTACCGCTTCAACCGCGACTGGGACTACCTCAAAGAGAAGCTGGCCAAGTCCTAAACCGGAAAGGAACCCCATGGCGGAACAGCGCAGTGCATTGGTGGTCGGCGGCACCTCCGGCCTCGGCGGCGAGGTCGCCCAGGCGCTGGCCGCGCGCGGCGAGCGCGTCGTGGTCACCGGGCGCGATGGCGCCCGCGCCCAGTCCGCAGCCGCCGCCTTCGGCGCCCGCGGCCTCGCCCTCGATCTCACCCGGCCCGAAACCATCGCCGCCAGCCTCGCCCCGCTCGAGCGGGTGGACCACCTCGTCATCGCCGCCATCCAGCGCGACGACAATACCGTCCGCGGCTATGACATCGCCCGCGCCACCCAGCTCGCCGTGCTCAAGCTGGTGGGCTACACCGAGGTCATCCACGCCCTCGGCCCCCGCCTCGCCCCCGACGCCGCCATCGTCCTCTTCGGCGGCCTCGCCAAGGAGCGCCCCTACCCCGGCTCCACCACCGTCACCACGGTCAACGGTGCCGTCAGCAGCATGATCCGCACCCTCGCCGCCGAGCTCGCCCCCATCCGCGTCAATGCCATCCACCCCGGCATCGTCGGCGACAGCCCCGCCTGGAAGGGCAAGCCCCCCGAGGTGCTCGAGCGCGTCCGCGTCCGCACCCCCACCGGCCGCCTCCCCGCCATGGCCGACATCACCGGCGCTGTCCTCTTCTTGCTCGATAACCGCTCCGTCAACGGCGTCAACCTCAACCTCGACGGCGGCTGGCTCCTGCTCTAAGGCTGCCCGCCGCGCCATCCCGCCCCCAGCCCCCCTGGCCACTGTGGCCAATTGGTGGCTCGGTGCCAGCCCCTTCCCGCCACCGTGGCACGCGCGGCCCCCTTCCGGCCACGGTGGCACAGCCACTCTTGGCTGTGCATGCGCCGCGCCATCCCGCCCCTTTTCCGGCGCCCAATCGTAAGCGTCAAAGCAACCCACGGGTCCGGGTGGCGGGGAGCGCTTTGAGGGCGAGGTTTAGGAGCGCGCGGCCTGCCAGTTGGCGGGCGTGAGTTGGGCGAGCGCGGCCAGGGGCCGCGCGGCGAGG